>Ga0105239_10000023_pt1 | contig 257478 bp, 215 predicted proteins | sample KBSC44metaG_FD_92761 | JGI IMG/M metagenome (GOLD analysis project Ga0105239, IMG submission 92761) | Corn rhizosphere microbial communities from Kellogg Biological Station, Michigan, USA - KBS C4-4 metaG | ecosystem: Host-associated > Plants > Roots > Rhizosphere > Soil | place: Michigan...
CTTGCGCGCAGCGCATGCGAACGGCGAAGCCGGCCCGGAGGGCGGAGGACCTTTAGGTCCGGAGTAAAGCAAAAGTAACCAAAAAGAAATGGCCTTTAGAGCCAAGGCTCTGAGCAGCATTGAAGAATAAAACCGTTAGTGCCGCCTACTCGAACCGACAGGGGACACTTCGGGCGCTTCTGAGGTACGCCGGAGTTGTGCGCGAGGCGTCGTGGGCCTGAGAACTTAAAGCCCCCCTCACCCTAGCCCTCTCCCCCGGCGGAGCCAGGGGAGAGGGGACTGACCGAGGGGAGCCACGGTGTTACGCACTTGCGGTAGCTGCTCCCTCTCCCCTGGCTTCGCCGGGGGAGAGGGTTGGGGTGAGGGGGGCGGGTGCTCGCGGGATGCTCTCCTAAAAGAATCACCCCAACTTCTGCATCTGCTCCCGCAACGCTCCCACCTGCACGCTCCAATCGGCAATGCGCTGGCGCTCTTGCTCGACCACCGCGGCAGGCGCATTGGCGACAAAGTTGGCGTTACCCAGCTTGCCTTCGCATTTCTTGATCTCGCCCTCGATGCGGGCGATTTCCTTGGCCAGTCGCGTCTTTTCCGCGCTCAGATCGATCAATCCTGCAAGCGGGATCATCACGCGCAGCGAACCGACGACGGCCGCCGCCGCGGCCGGCTCATCCGCGCCGGCTTCGATCCATTGCGGTGTTTCAACGCGTGCAAGGAAGCTGATCTGGGCGGCAAACTTTGCCGCGCGTGCGCGATCGCTGGCATCGCCATCGGCGAGCAGCAGCGGAATCGTCTTGCCCGGTGCGATGTTCATTTCCGCACGGATGCGGCGAATGCCGCTCAGCACGTTCTTGAACCATTCGATCTCGGCGGTGGCTGCATCGTCGGCGATAATGTCTTCGGCACGCGGCCACGGACGTTGCATCAAACCGCTTTCATGCAGGTTCAAACGCGGCGCGACGTTCTGCCAGATCTCCTCGGTGAGGAACGGCACGATCGGATGCAGTGCGCGCAAGATCGTTTCCAGCACCACGAGCAGTGTGTGACGCGTGGATGCAGCGGCCGCCGCATCATCGCCATTCAACGCCGGCTTGGACAGTTCCAGGAACCAGTCGCAGAACTCGTTCCAGGTGAACTCGTACAGCTCCTGCGCAAGCAGATCGAAACGGTAACTGGTGAAATGCTGTTCGACCTCGCCCAACGTCTGCTTCAGGCGCGTGAGAATCCAGCGCTCGGCCTCCGTGGCCGGCAAGCCTGTGGGTGCGGGTAGCTCGCCTTCGGGCAGGTTCATCAACACGAAGCGCGCCGCGTTCCACAGCTTGTTGCAGAAGGCCTTGTAACCTTCGGCGCGCTTGATGTCGAAGTTGATCGTACGGCTGTAGCTGGCCAGCGCGGCGAAAGTGAAGCGCAGCGCATCGGTGCCGATCGCCGGGATGCCGCTGGGGTAATCCTTACGGATACGCTTCTCGACTTTCTCGCGCACCTGCGGAATCAGCAGCGACCGGGTGGATTTCTCCACCAGCGGCTCCAGCTCGATACCATCGATCAAATCCAGCGGATCGAGCGTATTGCCCTTGGATTTGGACATCTTCTGGCCTTCGGCGTCGCGCACGATGGCGTTGATGTACACCTCGCGGAACGGCACCTGCCCGGTGAAGTACTTGGTCGCCATCACCATGCGCGCGACCCAGAAGAAGATGATGTCGAAGCCGGTAACCAGCACGGCGCTGGGCAGGAACAGCTTGTCGTTTTCCCAGTTGGCAACGATCTCGCCACGCTCGTTCTTGATCGGTCCGTTCGCCGGCCAGCCGAGCGTCGAGAACGGCCACAGCGCCGAACTGAACCAGGTGTCGAGCACGTCGTCGTCCTGGCGCAACGCGCCGATCGGTTCGACCGTGGCATGCGCACGCGCGTCGGCTTCGTTCTCGCCGACGAAGATATTACCGGCCTCGTCGTACCACGCCGGGATGCGATGACCCCACCACAGCTGGCGGCTGATGCACCAGTCCTGGATGTTGTCGAGCCATTGCGTATATGTGGTGGACCAGTTCTCCGGCACGAATTTGATCTCGCCGCTGCGCACGGCATCGAGCGCGGGCTCGGTAATTGCCTTGCGGCCGCCGGGACGGCCGTCGGCCTGCACGTCGGAAGTCAGGTCGACAAACCACTGGTCGGTCAGCATCGGCTCGATCACCGCATCCGAGCGCTGGCTCACCGGCACCTGCAACTTGTGCGGCTTGGTCTCGACCAGTAGGCCCGAGGCTTCGAGGTCGGCAAGGATCTGCTTGCGCGCGTCGTAGCGGTCCAGGCCGCGGTATTTCTCCGGCGCGTTGTCGTTGACCTTCGCGTCCAGCGTGAAGATATCGATCGGTGCAAGGTTGTGACGCTGGCCGATGGCGTAGTCGTTGAAGTCGTGTGCCGGGGTGATCTTGACGCAGCCGGTACCGAACTCGCGCTCGACATAGTCATCGGCGATCACCGGGATCTCACGGCCGGACAGCGGCAGATGCAGCATCTTGCCGACCAGGTGCGCATAGCGCTCGTCTTCCGGGTGCACCGCCACGGCGACGTCGCCGAGCATGGTTTCCGGGCGCGTGGTGGCCACCACGACACTGTCGCTGCCATCGGCGGTGAGATAACGGATCGACCACAGGTGGCCGTCGCGCTCGACGTTGTTCACCTCAAGGTCGGACACCGCTGTCTGCAACGCAGGGTCCCAGTTCACCAGGCGATTGCCGCGGTAGATCAGGCCCGCGCGGTACCACTCGACGAACACCTTGCGCACGGCGTCGGACAGACCCTCGTCCATGGTGAAGCGCTCGCGCGACCAGTCGGCCGCCACGCCCAGGCGGCGCATCTGGTTGGTGATGGTAGAGCCGGATTCTTCTTTCCATTGCCACACGCGCTTGACGAACGGCTCGCGCCCCAGGTCATGGCGGGTTTGGCCCGCGGCGGCCAGCTGGTTCTCGACGATCTTCTGCGTGGCGATGCCGGCATGGTCGGTGCCCACCTGCCACAGCGTGTTGAAGCCGCGCATGTGGTGGTAGCGGATCAGCATGTCCATCACGGTCTGCTGGAAGGCATGGCCCATATGCAGCGTGCCGGTCACGTTCGGCGGCGGCAGCAGGATGCTGTACGGCGCGCCCTTGCCCGACGGCTTGAAGTCGCCGCTGGCTTCCCAGCGGGCATACCACCTGGACTCGATCTGGCTGGGCTCGAAACTCTTTTCCATCGGGGACTCGCGTTGGCGCGCCGGGGCGCGCTGGATAGGGGCTAAGCCCTCCATTGTAAGGGGTGGGGTGAGGAGTGCCAAAACCGGGGGTGCTGGGCGCCTCTAATCCCCAAATTGGCGCTGTTGGGCGCGGCTGATGCTCACGGTCACGGCGAGGAACAAGGCCAGGGAGAAGAGGCAGATCAGGTCGTGTCCAATGGTCATTTGATACAGGCGAATCTCCTGCGCCGGGGTCTCCACCAGACTCGTGTGGAGGAACAAATACAAAGTGGTTAAACGCAGCACCCAGATCAGCCACCAGACCAACAGCAGGACAGGGGTATGCCGTTGCCCCCAATTCTTTACATCGATGCTGGCTCGCCACAGTCGACTCATATAGATCGCAGGCACGACGAGATTGGTCAATGGGATGAAAAACCAGGTTACGACCCAACCCGGTCGACCCACTCTGCTCGCGCCACGCGCATTGACGTTGGAGACGGCCTGATAAATCCAGCACGATGCCAGCGCATACAGCAGAAGTTGAAGCGGCAGATGCATCGTCTGCGGCCACGAATCGAATATGGGGCTAAAGCCTATGCGATGCATCTCTACGGCGTTGCTCGTTCCTCCTCCCGCGGGAGCCGCTTGAACGACGACTGGCTCGAGTGCTCGTCGCAGCGATTTCAGGTTCGCCATGATGTCGGCGATCAGGGAAATGGCGTCAACCAGAACGCTGATGCCAAGCAAACCTGCAAGCAACGACAGTGACGTCCATCGAGCCGGCGCGGCCCCAGCCGCGCGCCGGTGGTCTGCAAGAACTCCATCATCCCCTGACATCGCGATCGCTCCTTGAATGGGAGGGCTATGTCGGGAAAGTATCACGCCGCCCGAGCCTGCAACCTTTGTAGGAGCGACTTCAGTCGCGACAAGGCGTGACGCAACCGCCGGTCGCGGCTGAAGCCGCTCCTACACAAACTAGGTGGCTTTTCGGCGAAAGAGGGCACACTCCTGGCGAGCCGTGAGGGCGGCTCGCCAGGGGTGCTCGGGCTTCAGGATGCCTGCTGGGTCGCCGGCATGCCGAAGGCGGGTGGTCGGTCGGCGAGGGCCGAGCCGAATGAGGGGTTGGGCTTGTCGCCCATCTGGAACGACAGCGTGCCGCCGGTGGTCAGCTCGGCGTGGCTGATCCAGCTCTTTGTCCACGGCTTGCCGTTCCAGGTGACCGATTGGATATACGGCTTGCCGGGGCCATTACCCTGTGTCTGCACGATCAGACTCTTGTTGCCGCCAAGTTGCACTTCGGCGCGATCCAGCAAGGGACTACCGAAGACGTAGTTGGTGCTGACGGGGTCGACCGCATAGAGCCCCAGCGCGCTCATGACGTACCACGCGCTCATCTGGCCGCAATCCTCGTTACCGGGCAGGCCATCAGGCGCGGGCAAGTACATGGTTTCCAGCAGCATGCGCACGCGCGCCTGCGTCTTGTGGTGCGCGCCGCTGTATGCGTAGAGATAGGGCACGTGATGCGCCGGCTCGTTACCAAAGGCGTACTGGCCGACCATGCCGGCGATATCCGGCGGTGCATCGTCGGGCAGTTCGGACGATGCCGCGAACAAGGCGTCCAGCTTCTGTTCGAACGCCTTGGCGCCGCCGAACAGTTCCATATACGCGTAAACGTCGTGCTGGTTGAGGAAGGTGGCCTGCCAGGCGTTCGACTCGGTGAAGTCGCGCCATTTCTTCGAATGCCCCATTGCACGCGGATCGAACGGCTCCAGCCACTTGCCGTCGCTGCCGCGCGGGCGCACGAAGTTCTTTGTCTTATCGAATACATTGCGATAGTTGCGCGAACGTTCGCGCAAGGCCTTGGCGTCGCCATGTTCGCCCACCGCATCGGCCATATGCGCCATCACCCAGTCGTCATAGGCGTATTCGAGCGTCTTGCTGACCGCTTCGTTTTGCAGGTCGCTGGGGATGTAGCCACGCTTGCGGTATTCGGCCAGGCCGAAATAGTCGTCTTCCATCGCGCGCTTGCGAAAGATCGGCCAGGCCTTGGCATAGTCGATGCCAGTAAAGCCCTTGGCCTGCGCCTCGGCGATCACGACCGCCGAGTGATAGCCGATCATGCACACCGTCTCGATACCTTGCAGCGGCCACACCGGCGGACCTGCGGGGCTTTCGGCGGCCATGCGTACCAGGCCGTTGACCAGGTCGGGCACACGGTCGGGCTGGAACAGGGTCAGCAACGGATGCTCGGCGCGATACGTATCCCACAGCGAATACGTGCTGTAGTTGTGCTGGCCGGCCGGCAGCTGGTGCACCTGCATGTCCATGCCGCGATAGCGGCCGTCGGTATCGCTGAACAGCGTCGGCGCGACCATGGTGTGATACAGCGCGCTGTAGAACGTGCGCTTGATGTCGTCCGAGGGCGTATCGATACGGATGCGGCTCAGCTCGCGCTCCCAGGCTTCCTGGGCGTCGTTGCGCACGCCATCGAAATCCCAGGCGGGAATTTCGGCGGCGAGGTTGCGCAGTGCGCCTTCGACGTCGACGCCGGAGATGCCTACTTTGACCAGCAAAGGCGCGCTATCGGCCTTATCGAAAAACAGTGCGGCCTTGAGATCGATGCCCTTGGCCTGTGCGCTGCCGCTGGGCAGCGGTGCATCGTTCGAGTACAGCGTGGAGCGAGTGAACGGACGCGACACTTTCAGCGCGAAATAGATATGCCGCCCATTGGCCCACTGATGCACCACGCGCGAACCGACCAGCGTATCGTTGCCGATCAGTTTGAGTTCGGCATCGGTAACCTTGGTCGGTGTTTTCGGATCGTCGTGGAACCCGTGCGCGAGATCGATCAGCAGATGAGCTTCGCCGCTGTCCTGGAACGTGTAGCGATGAATGCCGGCGCGTTCGGTAGCGGTGAGTTCCGCCAACACCTTGGTATCGGTCAGCTGCACGCTGTAGTAGCCGGGATGCGCCTGCTCTTGCGTATAGCGCGAGCGATAGCCTTTCAGGTGCGTCTTGTAACCCTTCGGCTCGGTCTTGCCGGGCCGTACGCCGTCAAAACGCGAGTGATAGTTGACGCCGTCGTACTGGCGATCGCCGGGCTGCAGGCGTACCTCGCCGATGGCCGGCACGACCAGCACATCGAGCATGTCGGCGGCCCCGGTGCCGCTCAGGTGTGTGTGCGAGAAGCCCATGATCGAACCGTCACCCTGGTGATAGCCGGAGCTCCCATCCCATTGCGAGTCGTTGGTATCGGGGCTCAACTGCACCATGCCGAACGGCATCGTCGGGCCAGGATACGTGTGGCCGTGGCCGCCGGTGCCGACAAAGACATCCACGTGACGCGATACACGGTCGGTGGGAACGTTCTTGCCTCGCGCGACAGGCACCGCAAAAGCGGGTAGCGCGCCGAGCTGGCTGCCCAGGACGGTGAGGGAGGCCATGCCTTGCAGAAACCGGCGACGCGTCAACATGTGTTTGTACTCCTCAACGATTTAAGCCTGCCGCAGGACGGCGGGATGATGTTCGGCCAGCTGCACGATCAATTCGCCGAACAAGGTATTGGCCCAGGCGAACCACACACGAGTGAAGTTGCTTGGATCATCCTGGTCGAAACTTTCGTGCATGAAACCGGTGCCGGCGTGAGTGCTTTTCAGCCAGCCTACGCATTGCCTGATTTCGCTTTCGTCGACGCTGGTCAGCGCGCGCATCATGATCGACATCGGCCAGATCATGCGCAGCCCTTCATGCGGTCCGCCGATGCCGGACGCTGCCTTGCCTTCGAAGAAATACGGGTTGCGTGAACTCCACACGGCCGCGCGCGTGCGCTGGTAACGGGCGTCGTCGCGCTTGCAGCTTTCCAGGTAAGGCAGAGCGAGCAGGCTCGGTACGTTGGCGTCGTCCATGAACAACTGATTGCCGTAACCGTCGACTTCGTAAGCCCAGCAATCGCCCTGTTCGCCGCGGATCACGCCGTAGGTTTCGACCGCGTGTTGGATCTCATCGGCCAGGGCTTCGCATTCGGTGGCAGCGTCATTGTCGCTGCGCAACGCGCGCAACATCTCTGCCATCCGATGCAGCGTGGTTACCGCGAACAGGTTGCCGGGAACATTGAACGGATACAGGCAGGCGTCGTCTGACGGCCGGAACATGGCGTGGATCATGCCCACCGGTTTGGTGGGGTTGCCGTAGCCGTGCAGGAATTGCGTTTCGGTCGGATTGGGCGATGTGCGCTGGAACTGGTAGGGGCCGTTACCCTGTTTGCGCTGCTGTTCCTTGAACGTCGCCAGCACCTTGCGCATCGATGCGTGCCAGTCGTCGTCGAACGGCGCGCGGTCGCCGGTGGCCTGCCAGTAGCCGTGCGCAAGACGCGCCGGATAGCACAGCGAGTCGATTTCCCATTTGCGCTCGGCAACGCCGGGACGCATATCGGTGATGTCGTGCTGCGCCCAATCCAGGTTGCTCTTCGCCTGCGGGTCGGGCATGAAGGCATTGGCGTAAGGATCGATCGAGATGCATAGCGTATGGCGGTGGATCAAACCGCGGAACAGCCGTTGCAGGGCAGGGTCGTGCTTGGCCAGCTGCACATACGGCCAGACCTGCGCGGACGAGTCGCGCATCCACATCGCATCGATATCGCCGGTGACGACGAAGGTGTCGGGCTTGCCGTGCAGTGTGCCAACTTCCACCGTGGTATCGAGGGTGTTCGGAAAACAATTCTCGAACATCCAGGCCAGTTCGGGATCGCCGATGCGCGACTTGGTCCTGGCGATCAGCTGCTCGACCGCTGGACTGGTGAACTTGCGTTTTGCCAGCGGCGGGCGATGGCTGATGAACGTTTTGCCGCTCTTGGCGGTAAACGCGAATGCGTTACCGCCGAGCGTAGCCATTGCCGGGGCCAGTGCTATCCATTTCAGCAGATTGCGGCGCGATGTCATCATGGCTTGGTCTCCGCCGCTGCCGGCTGCACCGCATCCACCAGCGAGGTCAGTTTGAGCGCGGCCTGCAGGCTGGCAAGGTCGGCCTTGCTGTCGACCGCGATATCCACGTGCTCGCCAGGCAACAGATCGAAAGCGTTTTCCGATAGCTGCGCGTCGATGGCGCCGAGATCGACCCATACGCCGCGCGCCAGCCGCTTGGCGCTGATACGCAATACGCGGCCATCATCGAGCCATTGAGCTTGCAGCTCCGGTTGCGATGGCAGGGTCAAGCTTTTCGCTACGCCGAAATAAAGCAGATGACGGGCGACCGGCTTGCCTTGTTCGAGCAGCTCGAACGAAGCGACCGTGCGCTTCGGATCGGCGCCATGCAGCCACTCCTTGTCCGTCAGTGTGCCAGCAGGCGTGCTGCTTAATGCATTGGCCTGGATGGGCTTGGTGTTCTCGTGCAGGAGCTTGCCGTTCATGTCATACAGGCGTGTGCGCAGCTGCGCGGCAAACGGTTCCGTACGGTCGGAGACGACAAAGACGTTCGTCGTGCCATCGCGGCGGATCGGCACGACATCGACTGGCGCATAGAAACGCTTGGCGTGGAATTGCAGGGCCTTCCAGCGGCCGTAGTAATCGACGCTCGACCAGGACGGCCCCGGCCACACATCGTTGAGCTGCCAGTAGAGCGAACCCATGCTCTGCGGACGCGCGCTGCGCAGATGTTCGGCCGCCAGTTCGATGCCTTCGGCCTGCATCACCTGGCTCAGGTAGACGAACGAAGCGAAATCCTTCGGTTCGCCGTAGTTGTCGCGGATATAAAGCAAGGCGCGATCGTTGCCGTTGCCGTTGGCAAACTTCTGGTGCGCGCGCATCACCGTTGAATTCGGCGAGCGGTCCTCCGGCTGGGTGAAGCTGTCGATGGTCACCATCACCGGGAACGACTGCAGGCCGTATTCGGACTGGAAACGCGGTGTGGTATCCAGGTATTTCTCGATCGGCTTGGAGCCCGACCAGACATCCCAATAGTGATAATCGCCATCGGTCAGGACATTGGCGGGGCCTTCGTAATCCGTACTCGGCGAGCTGGCCCAGTAGGGCACTTCTGGTGCGAGCTTGTTGGTCACGCTGCGCAAGGTGTGACCGAACAGTTCCTTCATGCCTTGCTCGACCTTGGCGCGTTCGTGGGCGGAGATCGACTGGCGGAACGTTTCGCGATCGGGCCAGGATTCCCAGCCGGTCTGCACTTCGTTGTTGCCGCACCAGAGCACGATGCTGGGATGGTCACGCAGGCGCAGCACCTGTTCGGTCGCTTCCACTTCGGTGTTCTTGCGGAAGGCTTCGTCATACGGCGGCACCGCGCCGCCAAACATGAAGTCCTGCCAGATCATGATGCCGAGCTGGTCGGCCATGTCGTAGAACGCGTCGCTCTGGTAGTAGCCGCCACCCCACATGCGCAGCATGTTCATGTTGGCGTCGCGGGCGGAGGTGAGGATCTGCCGCAGGCGCTCGGGCGTGGTGCGCTCGGGAAAACTGTCGTAGGGAATCAGGTCGGCGCCCTTGGCGAAGATCGGCACGCCGTTGACGACGAAAGCGAAACTGCGCCCCCACTGGTCGTGTTCGCGTCGCAGTTCGACGCTGCGCAGACCGGTATCGCGATCGGCACTCGCCACGACCGCATCGCCCGCGGTGACGTCGACGTGGAAGTGATAGAGGTTCTGTGCGCCATAGCCCGCCGGCCACCAACGTTGTGGGTGAGCAATGCTGAGCGGAAGCTTGACCTGGTTGTCGCCCGCGGTCAGCGTGACTGCCTGGCTGACGTCGCCGTGGCTGCCATCGGGCGCGGTCCAGCTCAGCTTGACCTGTGCATCGCCGGCTTTGTCCGATTGCAGCTGAAGCTCACCCTGCAATTGCGCCGTGGTTTCATCGACGTGCGGTTGCGCGATATGGAAATCGGCCAGGCGCACATCGTCCCAGCTTTCGAGCTTTACCGGCTGCCAGATGCCCAGCGTGACAAAGCGCGGGCCCCAATCCCAGCCGTACTGGTAGTTGGCTTTGCGTACGTAGTTGGAGGTCTGCTTGCCCTTCGGTTCGTCGCCGAAGCTGGAGTCGAACTCGCCGGGCAGGGCGTAGGGCTGTTTGAGCAGCCATGGCAACAGGCGCGCGATCGGCGAATGCAACTGCACCAGCAAGGTGTTCTTGCCCGGATGCAGTCCTTTCTTGGCCGGGATGCGCCAGCGGCGAAACATGTTGTCGGCGGCCAGCACATGCTTGCCGTTGAGCGATACGTCGGCAAAGGTATCGAGGCCTTCGAAAACAAGCTCGACATGGCCGCGTTTCAAGGTGGCGGCATCGACATCGAAGGACAATCGATAGTCCCAGTCGGTCAGGCCGATCCATTGCAGGCTGGCTTCGTTGTCGCGGTAGAACGGATCGCCGATCTTGCCAGCGGCCAGCAGGTCGGTCTGTACGCTGCCTGGCACCTTGGCCGCCTGCCATTGCGTCTGCGCGGCATGCTGTGCGGCTTGTGGCGAATGCTCGGCGAGCCGTAGCTGCCAGCCGGTATCGAGGGGGCGCGACGTCGCCGACGCGGCGAGCGCGCTGCCGCACGCTGTGATCCACAGGGCGGCCGAGAGGCCGATGGAGAGACGTGTCATGGATGACAAGGCGTAGCGCTCCGCATCAAGCTTTGGGATGTTCGTTATCGCATGACACTGCCCGGGCGCCAAGCGCCCGGGCAGTGGCCGGTTACAGCTTCAGACCCAGGTTCAACGTATACGTGCGACCGTTCTTGTACGCGTTCAGCGGTTCGCTCGGTGTGTTGTTGTAGACGAAATAGGTCTCGTCCAGCAGGTTGGTGCCATCGAGCGAGATGCGCATATGGTCGTTGATCTGGTAACCGATCGACGCATCCAGCTCGCGGAAGATGCCGGTGATCTGCGCCGATTGCAGCTGCGCGATCTGGGTGAAGTACGAGGAGCGCCAGCTGTAGGTCACGCGCGCGCTCCACGGGCCCTGCTCGAAGTACGGCGTCAGGTTGAACGAGTTCTTCGAGTTGTACGGCAGCGGGAAGCTGTTGCTGGTATCGGCATCGGAGTAGGTGTAGTTGGCCAGCATGCCGAAGCCGTAACCGAAGTTGCCCTGGTAGGTCAGCGACAGGCCCTTGACCTTGGCGACGCCGGCATTGACCGGAATCTCCATCGAGTACACCGAATCCTTCAACTCGGTCAGATTGAAATGCGTCTGCTCGACATTGGTGTTGAGGATGTAGCCGGAAATGCGGCGGAAGAAGAACTCGGCCGACAGCAGGCTGTTATCGGTGAAATACCACTCGGCGGTCGCGTCGTAGTTGGTCGACTTGTACGGCTTGAGGTCGGTGTTGCCGCCCGAACCGGTCAGCGTGCGGTCGTCCAGCGCGATGTACGGCGTCATTTCCTGGAAGCGCGGACGGGCGATCGTCTTGGCCGCCGCAAAGCGCAGGGTCAGGTCGTCGCGCAGGTCATAGGCGATGTTGAACGACGGCAGCCAGTCGTTATAGCTGCTGTGCTTGTCCAGCGGCGCGTACTGGTTGTCGCCGATGCTCTGGTAGCCGGTGACCGCGTCGCGGGTATGGAAGTAACGCACGCCCAGGTTGCCGCGGTAGTTGTCGCCACCGAAATCGCCCTGCACATAGAACGCGCGGTTCTGCTCGGCGATGCTGTAGGTGGCTTTCGGATCCATCGGCGCGCTGGTGTACAGGCTCTGGACGTAGTTCTTCAGGGCGCCCTGATTGATCTGGGTCCAGTTGCTCATGCTCTGGGTGGCATTGAGCCCGTCCAGATAGCCGCTGGGCGTCATGCCGCCGGCCAGATCGGCCAGCGATACGCCGCTGCCATCGGGCGAGGGGATCAGCGCCGCATAGCCGGTCTGGCCGTTATAGTGATTGCTCGACTTGATGCCGAACTCGATCTCGTTGAGCGGTCCCAGCGCCAGGTCGTGATTGAAATCGGCCTGGAAGTAACGCTCGCGATCGAAGCTGGGCGCATAGCTGAAGCCGGCGCCGTGCGCGAGCATCTGGCTCGGATCGTTCGGGCTGTTGAAGTTGATCTGCGGATGCTGGCCGGCCAGGTTCCAGTCGTAGCCGCCGAAGCCCTGGAACTGCACGTTATAGATGCCCTGCGAACCGCCGGTCGAACCGGTGTAGCCGATCTGGCTCGATGCGTTCCAGCCATCGCCGTGCCAGTCCGCGCGCAATTGTGCGGTACCGGTGTTCACCTTGGAGAAACGCTCGTAGCCATCGAGGTAGGTCGGCGCGCCGGCACCGTACGAACCGCTGGTGGCCAGGCCGTTATTGACGTTGAGCGAGGTGGCATCGGGTGCGCTGCCGGACCAGTCGCCGTAGTGGCTCTGGTTGAAGTTGTTGAACTTCTCGGTGACGTACAGGCCGGTGAAATTCAGCTCGAAGTTCTGGTTCGGCTTCCACTGGATACCGGTCGACACGCCGTCGCGCTTGCGTTCCTGCTCGAACAGCGCGGTGTTGATCGCGGTCGGATACACGGCAGTGGTGCCCGGGGGAACCACGGTCGGCGAGAACTGATGGTTCGGATCGGTATCGGTCGGATCGCCTGCACGCTGATAACCGAAAATTTCCGTGCCTTCGCGATGAATGATGCGGTCCGAATGCATCACCGAGCCGAGTACGCCGAAGGTGTTGTCGTCGTTCTTCCAGCTGTAGAGCACCGAAGCATTCGGCTTGCCCGTGCTGGCGCGGTCGTTGTAGTTGTAGCTCACCGTGCCGGTCAGGGTATTGGCCTTGAGATCGAGCGGACGGCGCGTGTTGATGATCACCGTGCCGCCGATGCTGCCCTCGTCGATGCGCGCCTGCGGGGTCTTGTAGACCTCGGCGGTGCCGATGATTTCCGAGGTGAGCAGGCTGTAGTCGAACGAGCGGCTGTCCGGGTTGTTCGGATCGGAGGTCCAGTTGGTCGAGGCCAGCGTCTGGCCATTGAGCAGCAGGCGGTTCAGTGCCGGGTCGGTGCCCAGGATGCTGACCTTGTCGCCTTCGCCGAAGTTGCGGTCCACGCTGATACCGGGCAGATGCGACAACGATTCGGCGACGTTGGTGTCGGGGAACTTGCCCACGTCTTCGGCCGAGATCGCATCGATGATCGAATCGGAGTTGCGCTTCAGGTCCAGCGACTTCTGCAGGCTGGCGCGGATACCGGTAACGGTCACGCCTTCGAGCTGGGTGGCCTTGCTCTGGTCGGCAGCCTGCGGCTGATTGTTGGCGGCCGGCTGGCTGCCGTTGGTGTTGCTCTTGCTCTGGGGCTGGCTGTTAGTGCCGGTATCCTGGGCCATCGCTACGGTGCTGAAAAGCAACGCGGCGGCAATACCCATCGAAAGAGCGCTCTTGCGGTAATTCACGCCGACCTCCCTACAAAGACGTGCGTAAAACTGACTGATCGGAGGACGGCGAGCCGGGGCGCACGCATCCTTGTTTTTTTGCGACAAAGCGAACCCGCACTGCCTTGCGGCGGTGGCGTCGTTCGTCACGGTTTTTTTTGAGTCGCATCCCGCGAAGCGGATTGGGGCTCCCCAATTCAACGTGTCTTGCTCATGCCCGCAGCGCGATTGGGGTGGGGGAGCGCCGGCGCGGGCATCAGCAAAACACCGCGGTGATCCAAAGCCGCGACCGGCAGACAAAAGGTCTCCACCGACGGCGCAATTCTTGAGGCCCGCCGACAACGTTGTCAATAAAAATTTCACTCGATCTAAAAATTAGGCCGACGTTCCAAGGCATTGATTCTGTGAATGAAAAATCAAAGCTTTGTTTTTGCGCCGCAATAAAAATCGACGATTTTTGGATCGATTCAAGTACCGATCGGTACAAGGTCTGACGCAACGCCTGAAGGGGCGCACCGCCGATCGCTTGTTGCTGCATGGCTTTGCAGGTTTGTGAACGAGATCGACCCGGGTTGCTTCATCGCCGCAGGCCTGATTGCTGCAGTGCGTCGAAATACGATGACCTTGGGGACATGAAGTACACCAACGCCCCCACCTGTCGACCGGAGCGTTGGTGATCCGGGTACCGAACTAGATGTTTGCGAACACCGGGTTGTCGGCGAGGTTAGCGCGTTCGGTGCCCGGGTTCGCATGGCTCTTTGCCTGCAAACGGGTGATTTCCCAGACAACCTTGATGAACGCCGCGCTCGCAAGAACGCATACGACGCGATAGGCGACCAGCCAGAACTGCAGACTCATGACGTCTTCGATGTTGTTCCCCTGAGTCAGCCGGCCGGTGATGTAGCCGCCGATGCTGTAGAGCAGAAACAACGTCCACCAGACAATAATCAAGGTGGGCTTGCTGTTATCGTCCCAATCATGCGGCTTCTCGCTGGCCAGAAAAATCTGCCGCATGGCCCTGAAAGGCCGGACCAGGTTGGCAAACGGTACCGCGTACCAGCCCACTGCCCAGCCGGGACTGTCGTCCAGATCGTCCGCGCCCAGCGCTCGTACGTTGCATGCAACGCGATAAATCCACATGCCGCCGACGACGTAGCTGACCAGCAGGCAAAGCAGGATCAAGCCGTTGCTGACCACCAGCAACTTGTCGCCGGATGCCAGCGAAGAACGCGCGTCCACACCGGCAGTGGCACCATCTCGCACCAAACCGAGCAAGTGGTGCTCATAGATCAACACCGCGGCGTTCATCAGCAGCGCGGCGATATGCGCACCCACGGTGATATAGGTGCCAAGCGCCAGCCCATGGGCCGGTCGAAAAAAGTATTTGCCGCTCGTGGTCCTGTTGAGCAACTCGCTGCCTTGCAGCGCACTCTCGGGCGCGCTGTACGGATTTTCCGTCTGCATGTTCGACATCCCCCTGTCGTTCCCCCGCCAGCGGGCGCTGGCCCGCCGATCATGCGCAGCGAGACGTGGCAAGACAAGCCCGATCAGGCGTTTCGCAATACCTTGCCGTAGGCGTGTACCTCATCTACCAACACCTTCACATGCTCCGGATCGACCTCCGGTGTGATCCCATGGCCAAGGTTGAACACGTGGCCGGGGTGGTTGCCGTAGCTGTCGAGTACGGCGCGCGCTTCGCGGCGAATGGTCTCCGGGTTGGAGCGCAGTACCGATGGGTCGAGGTTGCCCTGCAGTGCGACTTTGCCGGCGACGGCCTGGCGTGCGTCGGCCAGATCGATTGTCCAGTCCACGCCGAGTGCGGCACAACCGGTGTCGGCCATGGTCGACAGATGGTGGCCGGCGCCCTTGGAGAACAGGATGATCGGCAACTCGCGGGCCGACGCATCGGCTTTCAACGCGGCGACGACCTGTGTCATGTAGCGCAACGAGAACTCACGGAAAGGCGCGGGGCCGAGCAGGCCGCCCCAGGTATCGAAAATCATCAGCGCCTGTGCACCGGCGGCAGCCTGTGCGGACAAGTACGCGGCGACCGACTGCGCCAGCGTGTCGAGCAGCTTGTGCGCCAGTGGTGGTTCGTTCCAGCACATCGCCTTCAGCCTGGCGAAATCGCGCGAGCCTTCGCCTTCGACCATGTAGCAGGCAAGCGTCCATGGGCTGCCGGAGAAGCCGATCAGCGGAACGCGGCCATGCAACTCGCGTCGAATCAGGCTGACCGCGTCCATGACATAGCGCAGCTCGCTGGCCATGTCCGGTACGCCGAGCTTGTCGATATCGGCCTTGCTGCGCACGGGATGTGCGAACTGCGGGCCTTCGCCGGTAGCGAAGGAAAGGCCCAGGCCCATCGCGTCGGGAATGGTCAGGATGTCGGAAAACAGAATGGCCGCATCCAGCTCGAAGCGCTCGAGCGGCTGCATGGTCACTTCGCAAGCCAGCTCGGGGTTCTGCGCCAGGGCCATGAAGCTGCCGGCGCGCGCGCGGGTGGCGCGGTATTCGGGCAGATAGCGGCCCGCCTGGCGCATGACCCAGATCGGGGTGGTATCGGTCGGCTCGCGGCGCAGCGCCCGCAGGAAGCGGTCGTTCTTCAATGCATCGGTCATATCAACGTCCGTATGGGCCTTCTTGTCCCTGGCTGAACATCACGCGGTAACCGCGCTTGAGTTGTGCATCGCGTGCTTTTTCGAAGGCGACGATGGCTTCGTCCCGTTCTAGGTACTGCTCGCGCTTGAGCGTGGCGCGGCCGCCCTGGGTGCCGGTCTCGCGATAAAGCGTCCAGCCGCCAAGCAGATCCTGCTCCAGCACGATCTGGACGTAGCGTGGGGCCTCGGCGGTGCCGGGCACGGTTTGCATATAGATGCGCATGGGGCGGAGAGTTTAGCTGGTTGGCTGGTTGCGCGGCGTGCTGTGCCGTTCAACGGGTGCAGGCCTCGGTCAGCACGGCCAGCACCTGGGCTTCGTCCACGCCGCTGACGATCTCGGCCTGGCCGATGCCGCGCCACAGAATCAGCCGCAGTGTGCCGGCGAGGTTTTTCTTGTCCAGCCGCATCAGGCCGAGCAGCACATCGGGCTGCATGCCGGGCGGTATCGCCGTCGGCAGGCCGGTGCGTTCGAGCAAGGTTTGCAATCTTGCGGTATCGGCCGCTTCGCTCAAACCCAGCCGCTCGGACAGCCGTGCGGCCAGCATCATGCCGACCGCCACGCCTTCGCCGTGCAACAACGTGGTGTAGTTGCCAGCCGTTTCCAGCGCATGGCCGAACGTGTGGCCGAGATTGAGCAGGGCGCGTTCGCCTTGTTCGGTTTCGTCACGCGCGACCACGCCGGCCTTATAGACGACCTTGCGGGCGATGGCGTCGATCAGCGTGGCCGTGTCGCGAGCGGCCAGCGCATCGGCATGCTGTTCGAGCCAGGCGAAGAACGCGGGATCGCCGATCGCCGCACCCTTGATCACCTCGGCCAGGCCAGCGCGGTATTCGCGGTCGGGCAGGGTGGTCAGCGTGTCGGTGTCGGCGATGACGGCGCGTGGCTGGTGGAACGCACCGATCAGGTTCTTGCCGGCGGGCAGGTTGACACCGGTCTTGCCGCCGACCGAAGAGTCGACCATCGCCAGCAAGGTGGTCGGCATCTGGATAAAGTCGATGCCGCGCATCCAGCAGGCAGCCGTAAAACCGGCCAGGTCGCCGACCACGCCGCCGCCCAGCGCAATGACGCAGGCATCGCGGGTCGCGCCCAGATGCGCCAGCGCTTCGAGTGCACGGCCCACATTGGCAAAGCTCTTGTGCGCTTCGCCGTCGTCGAGCAGGAACGACGACCATTGCAGGCCGTCCAGTCCCTTTGCGATGCGTTCGAGATAGAGCGGCGCGACCGTCGTATTGCTGATCACCAATGCATGGCGCCCGCGCAGGCGAGCACGCCAATATGCGGTGTCGTCGAGCTGTCCCGGTCCGATGGATACGGTGTAGCTGCGGTCGCCCAGCGTGACGTCGATGCGGCGAAGAGGGGAGGAATGACTCATACGTCGGTTGTCTTCAAGGTGCCGGTATCGGCATGGATGTGCGGAACCTGCCGTTGCCAGGCCTGGTCGATCAGGCCGATGCTGCGCTCGCTCGCCGCGGGCACGCCTTCGAATTCGCCGGGGATGGCCAGGTCGGCTACCTCCCGATAAAAATCGACGCGTGCGAGCGACATGTTTTCCAGTCGCTCGCGGCGGTCGACGCCAGCCAGCAACGGGCGCTTGGTATCGCGAGCAAGGCGTTCGAGTTGTTGCTCGACACTGGCCTGCAGCCAGATCACGAAACCGCGCTCGCGCAAATGCCGCCGGTTGTCGGCGGCCAATACGGCGCCTCCGCCGGTAGCCAGCAAGACGCCCTGTCGCTGGCTGCATTCGTCCAGCAAGGTGGATTCGCGTTGGCGAAAGCCCGCCTCGCCCTCGATTTCGAACACGGTGCTCACGGGCACGCCGCAGTGGTGCTCGATCTCCTGGTCCAGATCGATAAAGTGCAGCCCATAATGCGCAGCCAGGCGTCGACCGATCGACGTCTTGCCGGCGCCGGTCGGACCGACGATAAAGAGATTGCACGAGGGATTCATAGGTGAACTTTAGCAGCGAACGCGTCCTGCTCGCCGGCTGCGGCGATTTGGGCCGGCGCGTAGCCCAGCGGCTCATCGATCGCGGTGCGGCCGTATGGGCCCTGCGCCGCCATCCGCTGCCGGAGAAGGGCGCGATTCGATGGCTGCGGGGCGATTTGTCCGACCCGGCCAGCCTGACTGGCCTGCCCGCCGGCATCACTCGCATCGTGTTCCTGCCGGCGCCCGATGCGCGCGACGAAACGGCGTATCGCACGGTGTTCGTCGAGGGCTTGCGGAGCCTGCTCGGTGCGCTGGACCTGGCCGCATGCCGGCGCGTGCTTTTTGTTTCTTCCAGTGCTGTCTATGGCGAACACGATGGCGCATGGGTAGACGAGACCACGCCACCGGATCCGCTGAGCTTCAACGGTAGGGTGTTGCTTGAAGCGGAGCGATGGCTTGCCGCACAGGCGTTGTCGACGGTTGTGTTGCGCCTTGCCGGTATCTATGGGCCCGGTCGCATGCAGTTGACCGAACGCTTGCGCGGCGGTCAGGTACGTGTGCCGCGCGACGTGCCCCATTGGGCCAATCGCATCCATGTCGACGATGCGGCCGATGCCATCGTGCATCTGCTTATGTTGGACGAGGCCTTGCCGCTTTATGTGGGCGCGGATGACACGCCGCTTCCGCTGGATGTGCTCTATGACTTTCTTGCGCGGCAGGTTGATGTTCCGGTGCCAGCGGCAGGGCCGTCGCCTGCGGGTGTCGGCAGCAAGCGTCTGAGCAATGCGCGGTTGCGAGAGAGTGGTTTCGCTCCTCGATGGGGCGATGCTCGGGAAGGTTATGCGGCGTTGCTTCAAGAGCCCCCCTCACCCCAACCCTCTCCCCCGGCATAGCCAGGGGAGAGGGAGCAAAAGTGCGCAAGGTTGAAGGCTTGCCTCAGTTAGCCCCCTCTCCCCTGGCTATGCCGGGGGAGAGGGTTGGGGCGAGGGGGAACAAGAGGCGATGCGAAGCGAGCCCGCCGCCGTATAGGATGCGCAAGACACCCCACGGAGCGTCATCCATGCCTCAACGTATCCAGCCCCACCTGGTCAGTACCAGCAACGAAATTCCCGGCTTTCGCATCGTCCGTCCGGTCGGCATCGTCCGCGGCATCACCGTGCGATCGCGCAGCGTCATCGGCAACCTCGGCGCCGCACTGCAGACCCTGGTCGGCGGCAATATCACCATCTATACCGAGCTGTGCGAAAAGGCCCGCGAAGAAGCCTTCGAGCTGATGCTGCAACATGCCGCCGAGCACGGCGCCAACGCAGTGATCGCCATGCGCTACGACGCCAACGATGTCGCCGAAGGTGTTACCGAAGTGCTGGCTTATGGTACGGCGGTATGGGTCGAGCCGATCGCCGGATAACTCAGTTGTGCGTAATACCGGTGACATGCCGCTGGTTGTCGTACTCCACCGCGCTATCGGCCAGCGATGGCAGGGTCGCCAGGGCATGACGGCTCAGGCGTTCGTAATGGGCGAGAAAGCGCACCATCGCCTTGGCATCCATCGCCAGCGGAGCGTGGCGGGCCAGCAGTTCTTCTTCCTGCTGGCTGCGCCATTGCCGCACGATGTCCCAGTTCGGTGCCTGCAGCACGATCAGCGCGTCGAGCTTGCGCCATAGCGGCTGGTAGCCGCGTAGCTGCTTGTTGACCCAATGGCGCCAGACGCAGTCGGGATCTTCATCGCGTTCGAGTGCGTTGATCGGCGGTTCGAGTGCCGACTGCAGCTGCGGCCGGATACCGAGCGCCCAGCCCTCCAGAATGATCAGCCTGGGCGGACGGGTCACCTTGGGCCAGCGTGACGGTGGCAGTCGGGTATCGCGGCCTTTGTCAAAACGCGGATAGCTGACGGGCAGTTTGTCCGAGGCATGCGGCAGGGCCGCCAGCACCGACATCAATAGCTCGATCTCGTGGGTGCCGGGAACGCCACGGGTTCGCAGCAATGGGTGAATCTGATGGGCGAGCACCTCGCGCTCACTGCGCGAGTAGTAGAAGTCGTCCAGCGAAAGGACTTCGGTCGGCCAGCCGCGTGCCTCGGCCTGGGCTTTCATTTCCCGGGCCAGGGTGCTCTTGCCGCTGCCTTGCAGGCCGGACAGGCCCAGCAGGTAGGGGCGTCTGGCGCGCGCGATGCGCCCGGCGTATTGATCGAGCAGGTGTTCGGCCAGGGCCGAATTCTGCATGCTAGCATCGATATTCATGCGCGCCATGATGGCGCGAGACGGCCACGAATCAAGAGTTTCAAGTCCTTATAACGCCATGCTGAATCAAGAAATTCTAGCTACCTTCCTACAACTGCTCGACGAGGCCAAGACGGCCGGCGAGCGTGAACCCACCGCCATGACCCTGGCCACTGTCGACGGCGACGGCCGCGTCAGTTCGCGAATCGTACTGCTGAAAGGCGCCGATGAGCGCGGCTTTCGTTTTTTCACCAACTATGACAGCGACAAGGGCCAACAGTTGGCGGCCCACCCGCAGGTCGCGCTTTGCTTTCACTGGAAAGCATTGCGCGAGGGTGTGCAGGTACGTGTCGAAGGTGTGACCCGTAAACTGCAGGGCCCGGAGTCGGACGCCTACTTCGCCACCCGTGCGCGGCAAAGCCAGATCGGCGCCTGGGCCTCGCTTCAGTCGCAGACCCTGCCCGAGCGGGCCACGTTCGAGCAACGCGTGGCGCAGTACGAGAAGGAGTTCGAAGGCCGTGACGTAACGCGCCCTCCACATTGGGGCGGGTATGTGGTTGAACCTGACACGGTCGAGTTCTGGTACGGCGCGGAGTTCCGCCTGCACGAGCGCGTGCGTTGGAACCGCCATGGCCAGACCTGGACCCACCGTTTGCTTTATCCCTGAGCCATTCGCCATGACCGCACGCGCCAAGCCAGCCGATCACGTCGCCCAGCAAGGGTTCACGGTCCATAGCCGTGGCCGTGGCTTTGTCGAGATCAGCGATGAGGTCGGCGACGTAGTCAGCGCCTCGGGCGTGCAGACCGGCATCGTCAATGTTTTCGTGCAGCACACCAGCTGCTCGTTGCTGATCAGCGAAAACGCCGACCCCAAGGTGCGTGACGATCTGGAGCGCTGGTTTGCGCGTGCGGTGCCCGATGGCGACCCGTTGTTCCATCACGACGCCGAAGGTCCGGACGACATGCCATCGCATGTACGCGCCATCCTCACCGGCGTCGCCCTCACCGTGCCGGTGCACGGCGGCAAGCTGGCCTTGGGCACCTGGCAGGGCATCTTTCTGTGGGAGCATCGGCGCGATGCGCACCAGCGGAAGGTGATGGTGACGGTGCTCGGGCACTAGGGCTTTGGCTGAGATTTGGGGGCGTTAGTGGTAATAGCCCGAGGGAAAGAGTAAGTTTTCCGGAAAGCCACGCGCGTGCGGGTGGTTACCAGGGGGAAAGGACTATGTTGCGACTTGTGTCGTTTTCTATGTGCTGCCTTTTGAGCGCAGTGGCCCACGGCGCTGTCACTTATATTTATACGGACCCCCAGGGAACCGTGTTGGCCGAGGCCGATGCATCCGGCAATGTAACTTCGCAATCGGATTATCGCCCTTACGGCGCGCGCGCGATGGGTAGCGCAACGAATAGTCCGGGCTTTACGGGGCATGTCGGCGATGCTGAAACTGGCGTTATCTATATGCAGGCGCGATATTACTTTCCCGATGTCGGTTCCTTTGCCAGTGTCGATCCCAAGGGAGTCGATGCTGGGGGAGTTTTTACATTTTCCAGGTACCTGTATGTTTCGGCGAATCCGATCAACAAAATCGATCCCAACGGGATGTTCGGTCGAGGAACCGGATTTACGGATAAACAGTGGGCGGCTTTCGATAAAGCCCAGAAAGCTGAAGCCATCAAATTGCATAAGGCGGCTGACAAGCTAATGAGTGCCCTTGAGAAAGCCACCGCAGCGGGCAGCGATGATCTTGAGTCTGCGGGTAAAAGTTTTGAGAAAAGTTTTGGAAAGGGCACTGCAAAGTCGGACAATGTAGCCTCGACGGTCGGTAACCTGGCTGCTATGGCCGCGGCTCTTGATGATGATGGTTCAAATGGCTACGTGGCCAATGCCCTTACGGGCCCTCAGGCTGCAGCGCTTCATCTGGATCCGCAAACGTCGCTTGCGGCGGCTCCGGTAAATTCAAAAGTCATGTATGCCAATACGAGTCATCCTCAATTCAATAACGTAGCGCTTCTCTCATGGGCGGTTGGACACGAGTCCGGGCACGATATAGGTCTCGAGCATGGACTGGTGAATGGCGTCATTGGTTATAAGTTTGGTGATTCTGATCAGCGCGAAGCGTTCAAGGCGATGCCTTCTGTCAGTCCATCAGAAGCACTGCACAATCCGGATACTTTGATTGATTTCGCCCGATGAAAATGCGTTGGTTGTTAATGTTGGTGCTGGCTTGGTGGCTTATCGGGTGCTCCTCTTCGCCAGACACAAAGGGCCCGGTCGTATCAACTGCGTTTCGGATGAGCGTCACACCGAACGACGCCCTGGCCCGATTTGACGTCGTACTGGAGTCTGAAGACCCGCGTCCCCTTTGCTTGTCCGCCGAACAATGGCCGAACCAGTGGGGGGAGCTTGGTGGTTGGACAGGGCAGGCGAAGGTCATCACGCACGATGTGGAACTGCCATCGCGATTCAAGAATTTCGGCTACTGTGCTGATACTTGCAAGAGATGGGAGATTACGCAGGGACAGCCGCTACATGGGTTTATCGCCTACGACCAATTCGCATCACGCGAGCCGCTGGCTGAGGTGGCCGATAAGCGGTTGGTTTTCGATGTGCAGCCCCACGTTTGTCGTAAAGCTTCTCGCTTCTGAAATGCTTGCCGGACTTATGCGAAAGTAGGAAGTCCCCAAGCCCCAGCCGGTTCACCGTGCCCGACATCTTTCCAGCCCGCATCGTCTGCCTCACTGAAGAGCCTACCGAAGTCCTCTACGCCTTGGGTGAGGAACATCGCATCGCGGGTATCTCCGGCTTTACCGTGCGACCGCCGCGTGCGCGCAAGGAGAAGCCGAAAGTTTCGGCATTTACCAGTGCAAAGATCGGCGAAATCCTCAAGCTCGAACCGGATCTGGTGATCGGCTTTTCGGATATCCAGGCCGATATCGCGCGTGATCTGATCAAGGCCGGCATTGAGGTCTGGATCAGCAACCATCGCAGTGTCGCTGGCATCCTTGCCTATATCCGGCGATTGGGTGCGATGGTGGGCGCGGCGGAGAAGGCCGATGCGTATGCGCGCAAGGCCGAGCAGCACATCGCCGAGATCGAGGCCAAGGCGGCTTTATTGCCGCGTCGGCCCAAGGTCTATTTCGAGGAGTGGGACGAGCCGCTGATCACCGGTATCCGCTGGGTGGCCGAGCTGGTGCGTATCGCCGGTGGCGACGATGTATTTCCGCATCAGGCCGGCGAATCGCTGGCCAAGCATCGCATCCTGGAAAACCCGGATGTGGTGATCGAGCAGGCGCCTGACATCATCCTGGGCTCGTGGTGCGGCAAGCGTTTCCGACCTGAGCGCGTCGCGGCCCGCAGCGGCTGGGAGGCGATCCCCGCGGTGCGCGATGGCGAACTGCACGAGATCAAGTCGCCGCTCATCCTGCAGCCCGGGCCCGCCGCATTGTTCGACGGGCTGGATGCGATTCATGCAGTGATTCACCGTTGGGCGTATCGGTAGCCTGTGGTGTTGCGGTCGCGACTGAAGTCGCTCCTACAAAATAGGAGAGGCACAGCTAGCTTGTAGGAGCGACTTCAGTCGCGACCGCAGCACCACAACCCCGCCATATAGCCCGTCAGCGGCTGGGCGTCACACAGGGCTTGATCTCGTCGGCGATCTGTTGGGTTTGCCAGGTCTCCGGGGCAAAGTGGGCGACCAGCGGTTTTTCGCCCGCGCGAGAGGCATCCTGGGTCCAGGTCAGCTCGGTGCCGGTGATCCCTAAGGCTTCGGCGACACGCAGCAGCGATGCCGGGGCGCTCTTGGCGGGCGAGCCTTTGGGCGCACGTTTGCCCTTCTTGGCGACCGGGGCGGGGCCGGTCATGACCTGGCTGACGGTAAATGTATATGGAGCTTGGCCGCGGCTACCGTAGGCGCCTACCGAGATCAGCGCTGGTGCCTGTTGCGAACCGGCCGAAAGATGCGCGCTGGGCTTCTTCGATGCCGCCGTGTTCGGACCCTCGTAGACGTCCAGGTCGAAATTGAGTCGCGCGGTGCTCATCAGCTGCAAATGCATGGCGAGCGAGCCGCCCTGGCCGGGCTTGCAGGTGATCGCCAGCTTTGCGGTCCGCTCGCTGCCATCGGGCGTGCGCAGCGTCCCGTCGATAACCACTTGTGGCGTATCTGCCGAACTATCTGCCGCCGGAGCGCCGGCAAGCATGCCCGTGAACACCATCCATGCTATGGCGAACATCAAAACGACCTCTTGAGGATTGTCAGCCGACCGAGCCGATGCCCAGGGCGAGCTGCATACCGTAACCGGTTAGCGGCGCGACCACCAGCAGGCGCAGCAGGACCAGCACGATCATGGCCACCCAGGGGCCGAAATCCAGCCCGGCAGCCACCAGTTTGCCCCTCACCGGGCGCAGTACCGGCTCGACCAGGCTGCTCATCAGGCGCAGTACCGGGTGGTAGCGATCGACCTGGAACATGCTCATCAGCGACCACACGAAGATCAGCACCAGGTAGAACACCAGGATGAAGTCGAGCAGGTCGGCAAAAGACAGCAGCAACAGCCCGGCGATCCCGGGCATGCGCCCGAGCAGCACGAAGATCAGCAGGCGCTTGAGCAGCATCAGCAGCCAGGCGATCAGTACCGCCGCGGTGTTGATCCGCCGCCAGTTGGGGATGATCCGACGGATCGGCGACAGGATCGGGTTGGTATATCGGTAAATGAACTGGCTGAGCGGGTTGTTGAAGTCCGCCCGGCTCGCTTCGGCCAGCAGGCGCAGCACGATCAGGGTCGCTGCCGCACTGAAAACTACTTCCAGAAGAAAAGAGAACGCACTGATCAGGTAGCTCATGCGCCCATCTCCTTGTCCAGGGCGGCGGCCATTTCCTCGCCGCGACGGGTCGCCGCGGCCACGGCACGGGCGGTGATGCGTGCCAGGCCATCGGCGGCGAAGCTTTCCAGTGCGGCCTGGGTGGTGCCATTGGGGGAGGTGACGCGTTGGCGCAGTACGCCAGGGTCCTCACTGCTTTCGACCATCATGCGGCCGGCGCCAAGGCAGGTCTGCGCGGCCAGGGCGCGGGCTGCCTCGCGCGGCATGCCCTGGGCGACCGCGGCGTCTTCCAATGCCTCGACCAGGGCAAAGAAATAGGCCGGACCGGAGCCGGAGACCGCGGTGACGGTATCCATCAGGCGCTCGTCGTCGATCCAGCGGGTCTGGCCGACGGCGTCGAGCATGTGTTGCGCCTGCGCGCGCTGGGCCGGGCTGACGCGGTGATTGGCATACAGGCCGGTGGCGCCAGCGCCAATCAGGGCAGGCGTATTGGGCATGCAACGCACGATCGGCAGGCCATGGCCGAACCAGCGTTCGAGCTGATCCACGCGCACGCCGGCGGCGATCGAGATCAGCAGGGGGCGGTGGCGCTGCAGGGTGTCGCGCAGCTCGGCATGCAGGCTGGGCATGATCTGCGGCTTGACCGCCAGCAGCAGCACGTCGGCCTCGGCCGCGGCCAGGCGATTTTCCGCAAAGCAGGCCACTCCGAATTCGCGCCCCAGCTCCTGGCGCGCGTCGGCACGGGGTTCGGCCACGCTGATAGCGGAGCTGGCGATGCCCGTCTTGAGCAGGCCACCGATCAGGCTGCGGGCCATGTTGCCGCCGCCGATAAATGCAATTCGTGTCATGCCGCTTCCTTACCTGTAGAACCTGCTTACCTTAGCGCACCGGCGCGGCGACGGTCATCGTCACGTCATGGGCCGGTGGTCTAGTTCGGCGCCTTTGATCAATCGTAGTTCGCACTTTGGACATAGGCCCGCCGATAAGGCTGGTGGCGCGGGCCTTGGCACGAGTAGTATCGGGTCGCTGCACGGGGGGAACCTGCGGTCCGGGCCTGGCGCGCGAGCGCCTATCGCGTCCAGGTGCGCCCTCGGTAGTCAAAAGACTAAGAACATCCGGACTTAAGGGTTTTAGGGGGAACCGATGGATATCGCCGAACTACTTGCCTTCTCGGTGAAGAACAAGGCATCGGACTTGCACCTGTCCGCCGGCCTGCCGCCGATGATCCGTGTGGACGGCGACGTGCGCCGCATCAACATTCCGGCGCTGGAGCACAAGCAGGTCCATTCGCTGATCTACGACATCATGTCGGACAAGCAGCGCCGCGACTACGAAGAATTCTTCGAGTGCGACTTCTCGTTCGAAATCCCCGGCCTGGCGCGCTTTCGCGTCAACGCGTTCAATCAGAACCGCGGTGCCGGTGCGGTGTTCCGTACCATTCCTTCCGAAGTGCTGACGCTGGAAGACCTGGCCGCGCCGCGCATCTTCCGCGAACTGATCGAGCAGCCGCAGGGCCTGATCCTGGTCACCGGTCCGACCGGCTCGGGCAAGTCGACCACGCTGGCGGCGATGGTCGACCACATCAACAAGAACGAATACGGCCATATCCTCACCGTCGAGGATCCGATCGAATTCGTGCACACCTCGCAGAAGTGCCTGGTCAACCAGCGCGAAGTGCATCGCGACACGCATGGCTTCAACGAGGCGCTGCGTTCGGCGCTGCGCGAAGATCCCGACTTCATCCTGGTCGGCGAGCTGCGTGACCTGGAAACCATCCGCCTGGCGCTTACCGCCGCCGAAACCGGTCACCTGGTGTTCGGCACGCTGCATACCAGTTCGGCCGCCAAGACCATCGACCGCATCATCGACGTGTTCCCCGCCGGCGAAAAGCCGATGGTCCGCTCGATGCTGTCCGAGTCGCTGCGTGCGGTCATCTCGCAGACGCTGATGAAGAAAGTGGGCGGTGGCCGTATTGCGGCCCACGAGATCATGGTCGGTATTCCGGCGATCCGTAACCTGATCCGCGAGGACAAGGTTGCGCAGATGTATTCGTCGATCCAGACCGGTCAGCAATACGGCATGCAAACGCTCGACCAGAACCTGCTCGATCTGGTCAAGCGCGGCCTGGTCACGCGCCAGGCAGCCGGTAGCTACGCGAAGAACAAAGAGCAGTTTAAATAAAGCGGTTAGGGGTGAGGAGTTAGGGGTTAGGAGGAAGAGCCGGTCATCGTCAGGTTGCACATTGCTTTTCCTCCTAACCCCTAACTCCTAACTCTGACCGTCTCCGAAGGAGACACCCCATGAGCGACTTCGACTTCACCTCGTTCCTAAAACTGATGGTCCACAAGAAGGCCTCGGACCTTTTCATCACGGCCGGCATTGCGCCGTCGATGAAGGTGCAGGGGCGTGTGGTGCCGATCACCCAGAGCCCGTTGTCGGCGCAGCAGTCGCGCGACATGGTGCTCAATGTGATGACGCCTTCGCAGCGCGAGGAGTTCGAAAAGACTCACGAGTGCCAGTTCGCGATTTCCGCGCAGGGCGTGGGCCGCTTCCGCGTCTCGTGCTTCTATCAGCGCAACTGCGTCGGCATGGTGCTGCGCCGGATCGAGTCGAAGATCCCCAGCATCGAGGAGCTGAGCCTGCCGCCGGTGATCAAGCAGCTGGCGATGACCAAGCGCGGCATCATCATCTTCGTCGGCGGTACCGGTACCGGTAAATCGACCTCGCTGGCGTCGATGATCGGCTACCGCAACCAGAACTCCACCGGCCACATCATCACCATCGAAGACCCGATCGAATACGTGCACAAGCACGAAGGCTGCATCATCACGCAGCGCGAAATCGGCATCGATACGGACAACTGGGAAAACGCCCTGAAGAACACGCTGCGCCAGGCGCCCGATGTGATCATGATCGGCGAAGTGCGTACGCGTGAAACGATGGAATACGCGATCAACTTCTCTGAAACCGGTCACTTGTGCCTGTGCACGCTGCATGCGAACAACGCCAACCAGGCGCTGGATCGCATCCTGCACTTCTTCGCCGAGGACCGCCGCCAGCAGTTGTTCATGGACTTGTCCTTGAACCTCAAGGGCATTGTCGCGCAGCAGTTGATCCCGACGCCGGACGGCAAGGCGCGTCGTGTGGCAGTGGAAGTCATGCTGGGTACGCCACTGGTGCAGGACTACATCCGCCAGGGCGAGATCCACAAGCTCAAGGAAGTGATGAAGGAATCGACCAACCTGGGCATGAAGACGTTCGACCAGAGCCTGGTCGAGCTCTACCACGCGGGCGAGATCTCCTACGAAGACGCCCTGCGTCACGCCGACAGCTCGAACGAAGTGCGTCTGCGTATCAAGCTTGCGCAGGGTGGCGATGCGCATACCCTGTCGCAGGGGCTCGATGGCGTGGAGCTGGAAGAGACACGTGACAGTCAGAACTTTGGCGGTGGTTTGTACCAGCGCTAGGCTGGGCGTGATTATTCAGCTGCAACTGGCATCCAGCTCCTCATAGGGCTGGCTCGGATCGACTTGTACCGGTGGTTGATAGTCAACCTCGCAGACTTGGCCTTCGCTTGTTTTAAGTTGCAGGGCGGTGCCTATCTGTTCGTTCGTCAGCATAACGTTGCCTTGCCCCACGACAGCGCTGATCAGGTTGCCTGATTTGTCGATTACGGCCGTGCCCTGTCGAAGAGGTTCGCCGTTGGGCATGGAGATGGTCAGGATCAGCTGACGAATCCGAGAGGCGCTCACTGTTCGATGGATGACGCTCCCGCGCGCGGGTGAAAGTGCCACGGTGCTCGTGCCGAGCCGGTAAGTGGCTGGAATACTTTTTCCGTCAACGGAGGCGGTTTGCTTTTGATAGGGAGATAGTCGAGGAACGACGACATAGCCCTGTCTGTTAGTTATCGCATACTCTCCGGCGCTGCGCAGGCGCAGACCTTCAAGCTCCGGAAAACGAATGATAGCGAAGGTGTCCGCCACGCCGCTTGGCGAAAAGAGCAGGTTCCACCTGGTCCACACGATGCCACCGGACGCCTGGGCATCTGCATACCAGGACAATGGCCCGGCTGACAGGTTCGAGTTAAGGTTGGCGAAACGTGTGCCGAAAGACGCGAAGGCACCAAGCCGCCCTTTCCCGTCACTATTTTGCGTAGCCTCGAGGCGGTAACTACCGCGCTGGTCGGGAAACTTATTTGCGTAGCTTGCAGTGACGCTGCGATAGGTGCCGCTTGCTTGGGCGCTTTGCTGCCAGCTTCCGGTTCCCAGTGGAACGTTGACGGTCAAATGGACGGTTTGCCAGCGGCTTCCATTGTGTTGGGCCATCATGTTCAACGTCGTGGATTTTATCCTCCAGCCAGCCGTGAGTGCGTGCAGAGGCGCTCCGAACCAGGAGGCTGGCTGGCTTAATGACAACGAATAGGTATAAGTGCCCCACCGGGGCGAAGACCAGCTCAGTGACGGTGTTATCGAACGCTGCGAAGTAGCCAGAAACGAGTGGTTGGATGCACCCCCTAGCCAAAGCCCCTGATCGGGTGTCGAGAAGCCGCGCGAGCGTACAAGTAGCGATGTGCTGGCCACCAGGCGGTCCGACACAGCGATGGAGCCGCTGGTCGATATCTCGATTCCTGAGCCCCACGACTTGGTCTTGGAGCCGCGCAGGCTCAGGCCGGCGGTTCGGCCTTTGTTCGTATCGTGTGCATTCGTGGAGACGAAAGCGGAATGATAACCCCGGCCCCAGAGCAAGCCGGCCGAGCCTCCCATGTACGGGGCGAGGGAGGTGCCGGACTCCATGGTGACAACGATGGGTGCGTGAGTTTTGCGATTGCCATTACGGTAAATGTTTTGATGTCTACCCATGGCGAATTGAAACGTCGTTGCCTGGGCGGCATAAGCCGCGGCGGGCGGTACCGGAATCCGGAGGGTTTTCCGGCGACCGTTCTCTTCGATGATTTCGATCTCCATGTCGATGCCCGGTACGATGCCCGGAATCGATGACAGTTCGAAAGGACCTGGCGGTAGCATTGTTCGGTACCTCAATTGCCCATGCTGTCGGATTTCGGCGATGGCCTGGGTATGCACGATACCCGTCGCCGCGGCATGAGTTGAGTTCGACTGTGCCTGCGCTGAGTCCGATGCGATTTGCACACCCACCAAAGGAAGACCGCCCCACGAAAGCGTGTTGCTGCTGAAGCGGCCAGCTTGAAATATTGCAGACCATGGCTCGATCGCTTTGGCGACATACGCACTATCTGCCCTGTAGCGAGTTCGTCCTTGATAGGACGAATAGTAGCCGTTATGACGTAAGGCCCAGCCGGCAATATTGATGCCGGGTTCTAATCTGGCACTTAGATAGTTCCACCGATTGGAACGAAATTTCGAGTGAGATGCTTGAATGTCATAGTTGAGCAAGGTCGCATGACCGCCACGGGAAAATCCATCGACATCCGGTAGAAGTGCGGTATCAGGGACGAGCAAATCGATGGATGCCCGTGATGGTTTCAGTGACATTTGAAGATTCGATGACGGTTCGGCTGCCAGGCACCCATGGGGCATATGTGCGCTGCGTATCCGAAGCCGAGTCCATGTGGTGTCATCAAAGCAAGGTCGCCCTTCCTTATCGAAGTTCAGCTCGATGGTTTCGGCGGAGAGACCGTTGACGAAGATAGATACATGCTGTGTGCCAGGCAAGAACTGCGGTTTGTCACGAAAGTATTGCGCTATATCCGTGGGAAAGCCGCGTTCCTTCAACAGGTCGGTATCAAACTCGATAGTGGGCTGCGTAGGTGAGGCTTCGCAGAGTCTTGCCAGAACGCAACCAAGGAGCGTAAGGATAGCCACTGGTTGGAAGTGCACTTTCGACATGTGATTCTGCTCGTCATAGTGATCGGCAGGCGCGTGAATGATTCCTCTTGCTCAGATGGGATGGATTACAGCCCCTGCTTGAACGTCAACGTCAGGTTGCCGTTTAAGGGGTTTCCATCTTGTGGTGGGCCACTCATCTCAGCCTCGGTAGCCAATGTGACAGCTACATCCAGGTTGACTTTGAATTGCTTTCCAATAGCAAGGGTTTTGACGTCCGCGAGGCTTGCCCAACCGCTGCGCTGGGTATGAGCGAGAAGAGCCGACGTCTTTCCCTCAATAGTCGGGCCGGCAGTGGTAAAAAATCTGGCTTCTCTGCCGTCAACCATAGGGTTTGTTGCGTTCACCGTGTAGAGACCAACCTTGCCGCTAGTATTGATAGGGCCCAATCCAAACTCGGTAAGTGTGGCAGGAGTCAATGCGGAGGCTCTCTGAGCATCCGAGGTTGAGAAAGTGACGCTCGTTACAGTTGAGCAATCGACGGTCCAGATGGCGCTGATCGGGCTGAGAGGGGTTCTGACATTTTTGACGAGTGCTGTTGAGACGACACCAAGATCATAGTTTCCGAAGTTGGTTGAGCTTACGTTGCAAGTCCCTTGAGCACCGAAAGTTCCGGCAACCTTTAAGGTGGATGTCTGTGCGCTTATTTCAAAGGAAGTTGCTAGCAGTAAAACGGAGCTGAGTAGTTTTTTCATGACATTCTCACAATAAGTTCGGGTTGGTACCTTGCTTTTCGGGCGACGTAGATGGCGATTTTGATCTTTCAGCCATCGATCACGATCGTGTTAGTGCGGCACGCTCGTGTTATCTGCGGTGGTGACGAGAAGGTCGACGGCAGGGAGTGCGCTTCCGTGCCGATTCATGGGGCGAATAGTGATGTGCTTGGGCGCATCCTGGACCGGGTATTGAGCAGTATCCCCAGGAAGCAGATAGGCATGCTCCAGTGATATGTTCGAGCTTTCCCGCCCGATGCTGATGCTTGGGAGCAGGCGTACGACGTGCCTACCCTTGTTGCGTATTTCCAACATGCCATTTTGATGCGTCAGCGCGAGATCGCGCCACGCCTCATTTACTGGTGGAACCGACTTGGGATAAATCATCATTGCGATGACTTGTTTTATGTTTACTGTTGCTACATTTGCTCGATTTATGGGCACGGCTTCGAAGGAGGCGGCAAGCATGTGTTCTTCCTGCAGCGGTTCGCCATCACGCAACATGTAATGGATCAGCTGGCTCTGCTTGGGGTCGATGCGTGTAATGGGAGGGGTGAGAATGATGCGGTGGGCTATGTCGCCTTCCCGGAGGTTCTCTACCTTGCTGATCAGCAGGATGGGTTCATGGCCGGTGTTAGTGATGTTAAAACCGGTCCGCTTTTCATTTTCATCCAATTTTCATTTTCATCCAAGAGGACGCTGCCCGCTTCCAATGCAATGGAGGCGAGAGTGTTTGATGAGAGAAATAAAGACAGGAGAGCGAGCCTCCTTAAGAGGATTTTTGACTTCTGCCATTCCATGGCTTTCTCCATGTGACATGCCTGGATCATTCCCTTCCAGGATGGATGCAGCATAACGTTGAGCGGTGATGATGTCTTCCGATTGAAAAGCGCTTTTTTTTATGCGTAACCCTTACCGCCAAGAATAAGCGACAAAATTTCGAGGCGAGGCAATACATAAGGAAGGGGCCGTGAGGCCCCTTCTTTTTTTCTGCAGTCGACTCGCGCTTAAGGCGGTCAGTTACTTGAGGATTTACCTGACGCAGGCGATGCACTGACCGTCAAGCCGCTTGCATCGACACTCTTGACGCCCTTGATACCCTTGGCGATCGTCGTGGCATGGGTCTTTTCCTTGGCGGTCGCGACGGTGCCGGTCAGCGTGACTACGCCCTCGGTGGTGCTTACCGAAATATCGCTGCCCTTCACGCTTTTCTTGGCGGCAAATTCGGATTTCACCTTGGTGGTGATCCAGGCGTCGTCGACTTTGCCCGGCACGGTCTGGTTATCGGACGACTTGCTCATGCCTGCGCCGGAATCCTGAGCGGCAACCTGGGTGACCGGCATCGCGCCAAATGCAGCGATAAAACCGGCGGCGAGAAGAGTCTTGCGAATTGAAAAGGACATGGCGACCTCCTTGCATTGGGGAAGATGCTGTCTTGCAAGACAGACGGTATGCCGAACTGGACAGTGACCGTAGCGCCATGGCAACAGGACGCGGGTGAACGTGATGTGGCTGGAGGATGATGACGTTCAGGTGGCAAGCGGGAATGCGAAATTGGCGTGCTTCTGTTGTACAAAGTTTGCTATCACGCGCCTCGTTGTCGCAAGGAGTGCAATCTTTGTAGGAGCGACTTCAGTCGCGACAAGCCGTGACGTCACCGTGGGTCGCGACTGAAGTCGCTCCCACAAAATAGGTGGCTTTCGAGAGTTAGTCGGCCGCCATAAAAAAACGGGGCGCCGAAGCGCCCCGTCGGGTATCACAATCGCGTTGTCGATTACTTCAGTTCAACACTGTTGGTAATCACCAGACCATGTTCGTCGACATGCATCTCGCCGGCGAGATCCTTCACACGCGCTGCCTGTTGACGCATCGATTCAAACTGCGTCTTCGAACGCGCGGCAGCCTGCTGCTGTTCCTTCACCGCATCGGTGTCGGCAGCATCGTCGTCGCTCTTGCCCATGTTGGCGGTGAGCTGTGCCAGCTGTTCGGACTTGGCTTCCATCGCCTGTACCCATGTCTGGTACATGTCGCCGGTCAGATGCATGCGCATCATGCGGCCGGTATCGCCTTCGGGCGACTTGAGCATGTCGCCGAGCTTGCCGTCTTCACCCGTGCCGATGCCGAGCACCAGAGCCTTGTCGCTCGTCGCCACCCACGCAGGCTGACCGAGCGTGGCGGTCATGTCGGCGGGCAGTGCCACCGGCTTGCCGTCGTTGCTCAGCTTGAGCTGGCCCAGCGCCGGCATGGCCATCTGACCCATCGCGATCAGGCCGGTTGGGTTGCTGGAGGCCAGCAGCACGCGGCCGCTGAACTTGGGCAGCGTGGCGTTCGGATCGGGCGTAAAGCTGTCGAGCACGATGCGCAGACCCTGCATGTCGCCGAAGGGCGGCATCGCGGCACGCTGGGCCAGCTGACCGATCTTGGCGAACTGGTCGTTCATGTCGAGCAGGGCGGGGCAGGTGAACGGTTTGGCGGCCACGGCATCGGCCTGTGCCGACCAGAACGTGCGTACGTCCTTCATCGGCAATGCGATGCTGAGGTCGAACGGTGCGTCGCCGCTGCTCCCCAGACCTGGCAGACCGACTTTCAAGCCGGAGAATGCCTTGACGATGTCGTCGGCCAGCGCGAGGTCCACGCGTGCCGACTGCTGCTTGCTGTCGAGCGTGGTGTAACCGAAGCTCATCGACGGTACGCGCGCGGCGATGCGTGCTGCGTCGGCCTGGCAGGTCGGCGGAATCTGCATCTGATTGGCGACTGGCTCGCCGGTCTTGGCTGCTTCGCTTTCCGCGTGCGCCTTGAACATCGCACTGAAGAAGGGGTCCTTGCCGCTGGACACCAGTGCCAGCGTGCGGGCGACGTCGAGCTGGCCCACGGCATAGGGCTTGTAACCCTTGTCCTTGGCCAGGGTTTCCAGGCGACCGTCTTCCTGCAGGCTCTTTGCCGGGCGATCCAGGCCCAGCGCCTGACGCAGCATCGATTCGGAGGCATCGGCCGGCAGCAAGGCGGCAACGGCCTGCTTGCCGACGACAGCGAGAATCACCTGCGTACCGGCTTCGGTCGACACGTGTTTACGGTAGGACTGGCCACCGACGCTCGCCGTGTCGAGCTTCTTGCCATAGGCAGTTTCCAGTCGACTGACAAAAGCTTCGAACGCCTTCGGGTCGCTCAGTTCGATACGCGCCACCGGCGAAAGGCCCAGGCCGTAGAACGCGGAGTAGCCTTTCACATCCAGCCCGGTGTTCTGCGCAAAGGCCTCGGCGGTCTTGCCGTCGATCTCGGCGATAAAGGCCTTGAACAGACGTGCGTTGTCCGGATCCTTTATGTCGTCGGCAGCCGCTTTCATTTGCGCGACCTGGCCGGGCAACTGCGCATCGGCCTGGCTCAACAAGGCGGCGCGGGTGCTGTCGTCCAGTACATCGAGGTTGGCAATGACATAAGGCGTATCGGCGGGCACGAAGGCCAGCGGAGCATCTTTGTCCTTGTGTGCGCAGGCGGCCAGCAATACGCCGGCAAAGCCCAGCGCGAAAAAGCGCGTCGTCGATCGCATCTTGATTCCCTAGTTTGAAGATGATGTTGCGCTGCGCATTATGCCTGCTTTACGGGCTGTCATAACGTGTAGCTAACAAAGATGATCGTGCTTGCTTTCAGTTTGACGACGCACGCTTGATTTTATTGATGTCAATCATCATCTAATATGGCGAGTTTTCCAGGACCACCCCTTGAGGTCGCCATGCAACATCCGGATCCGATCGTCATCGCCGCGGCGGTACGCACGCCGCTGGGCCGTTTTCTCGGCGAACTCACGCCGCTCACTACACCCATGCTGGGCGCGAGCGTATTGACGGCGGCGTTACAGCGTTCCGGCCTGGCCGCGGAGCGGGTCAGTGAGACCATCATGGGCTGCGTGCTGCCGGCCGGCCTGGGTCAGGCGCCGGCACGGCAGGCCGCGAGGGGCGCAGGCCTGCCCGATGACGTTGGCGCGACCACGATCAACAAAGTCTGCGGATCGGGCATGAAGGCGACGATGCTGGCGCACGACCTGCTGCTGGCGGGCAGTGCCGACTTCATTCTCGCCGGCGGTATGGAAAGCATGTCCAATGCACCGTATCTGTTGCCCAAGGCGCGTGCGGGGTACCGGGCGGGTCATCAGCAGGCGCTCGATCACATGATGTTCGACGGACTGGAGGATGCCTACGAAGGCGGGCGTCCGATGGGCGATTTCGGTGAGGCAACGGCGGCCAAGTACGGTTTCAGCCGCTCGGAGCAGGATGCCTATGCGATGGAAACGTTGCGGCGCGCGCGTTATGCGGTCGAGCAGGGCGTTTTCGATCCCGAGGTGGTTGCAGTCAGTGTGCCTACGCGTGGCGGCAGCATCGATATCGCGCGTGACGAACATCCGCTCAAGGTCGATCCGGCCAAGATTCCCAGTCTGCGCCCGGCGTTTCGTACCGATGGCACGATCACGGCGGCCAGCTCTTCGGCTAATGCCGACGGTGCGGCTGCATTGTTATTGACCCGTCGTTCGCTCGCCGGACGGGAAGGGCTGCCGATCCTGGCTGAAATTCGTGGGCATGCCACGCACAGTCAGGCGCCGGAATGGTTTACCACGGCGCCTGCGCCGGCCATTCGCAAGCTGTTGGACAGAGTCGGTTGGAAAGTGGGCGATGTCGACTTGTTCGAAATCAACGAGGCATTTGCGGTCGTAGCGATGGCGGCGATGCGCGAGCTGGGCATCGGTCACGACATCCTCAATATTCATGGCGGAGCGTGTGCGCTTGGGCATCCGATCGGTGCGACCGGTGCGCGGTTGATCGTGACGTTGTTGCATGCGTTGGAGCGCAATGGGTTGCGTCGTGGGGTGGCGTCGCTTTGTATCGGTGGTGGGGAAGCTACTGCGATTGCGATCGAGCGGGTCTAGAGCTCCCCCTCACCCCAACCCTCTCCCCCGGCAGAGCCGGGGGAGAGGGAGCTAAAAGCGCGCAAGATTCAAACTTGCCTCAGTGTGCCCCCTCTCCCCTGGCTTTGCCGGGGGAGAGGGCTGGGGTGAGGGGGAAACAAGAGGCGATGCGAAGCGAGCCTTAACGCCCCATCACCTCACACAAAACAGCCATCCGCACAAACACCCCATTACCCACCTGCTCGAGAATCCGCGACTGCGGCCCATCGGCCACCTCTGACGCAATCTCGATCCCACGATTGAGCGGCCCCGGATGCATCACCAGGCACCCTTTGCCAGCCAGCGCCAACCGCCGATTGTCCAGGCCGAAGCGTTCGAAATAAGCCGCCTCATCAGGCAGATCGGTCGAAGCCATGCGTTCCTTCTGCAAGCGCAACATGATCACCGCATCCACACCCTCGATCGCTTCATCGAAATTCTCGAAGATCGTGCAGCCGGGAAACTCGCTCGCTTCGGGCATCAGGCCGGCAGGGCCACAAAGACGAATTTCCTTGGCACCCAGCGCACGCAGCGCATGCACATCCGAACGCGCCACGCGCGAATGCTTTACGTCGCCGCAGATCACCACTTTCAACTGACGGAAATCCGGCCGATGCTCGCGAATCGTCAACATGTCGAGCAAGCCCTGCGTCGGATGCGCGCGATTGCCATCGCCGGCATTGATCACGGCGACGCCGCTCATGGCATGACGCACCAGCTCGTCCGGCGTGCCCGATATCTTGTGGCGCACCACGATCGTGTCCAGATGCATCGCTTCGAGCGTATGCAGCGTGTCGAACAGTGCTTCGCCCTTGCTGGTCGACGACAAGCCGATATCGAAATTGATCACATCCGCGCCGAGGCGGCGTGCCGCCAGCTCGAACGAAGTGCGCGTACGCGTGGACGGTTCGAAGAACAGGTTCAGTACCGTTCGACCGGCCAACAGGTCGAGCTTGCGCGTGCCGTGCGCGCAGGCGTCGCGCATCGAGACGGCGCGATCGAGCAAGCGTTCGATGGTGGCGCTGGGCATGTTTTCCAGCGAGGTCAGGTGGCGCAGGCGTTGGCTCATAGAGATCGATCGATGTGAATGAGGAAGATGGGCGGGGCTCATGGCGCGGCGGCGCCAGGCATGGCCTCGGTCATACCGGTGAGCCAGCCTTCGAGAATGACGGCGGCAGCTTCGGCATCGATTTGCTGCACGTCGCGTTTTCGCTTCAGGCCGGCCGCGCGGGCCTGTGCGAAGCGACGTGCGGCTTCCTGCGATGTATGCCGTTCGTCCACCAGCACCACCGGCAGGTTATAGCGCTCGCTCAACTGGCTGGCGAAGCGGCGCGCACCACGGCTGGCGGGTTGCTCCTCGCCGTCGAGCGTCAATGGCAAGCCGACGACCAGTGTGTCGGGCAGCCAGTTCTGGCGCAGGTTGTCCAGCTGGATCCAGTCGGGGGTGCCGTCGCGGTTGGGAATGGCGGCAATGCCGCGCGCGCTGGCCGTCAACCGGTTGCCGACGGCCACGCCGATCAAGCGGCTGCCGTAGTCGAACCCGAAGGCACAGCTCATGCGTGGCCCGCGTAGCCGGGCAATTGCAGCGGGTCGACGCCGACCAGGCCGGCAGCAGCGCTCCAGCGTTCCTCCAACGGCGTATGGAACACCACCCGCTCGCTGGCCTCGACGGTCAGCCAGGTATTGTCCTTCAATTCCTGTTCGAGCTGCCCGGCGCTCCAGCCGGCATAGCCCAGCGCCATCAACGCCAGGCGCGGGCCTTCGCCGGCGGCCATGGCCACCAGGATGTCGCGCGAGGTGGTCACCGACCAGTCGGCATTGACGCGGTAGCTCGATTCCCAGTGCCCGTGCTCGCGGTGCAGCACAAAGCCGCGTTCCTGCTGCACGGGACCGCCGATCAGCACCGGCGCATCGGCCAGCTCGATATCGGAGCAGCCCAGCTTCATCTGCGCCAGGACATCGCCCAGGCGGTACTCGGAAAGCTGGTTGATCAGCAGACCCACCGCGCCGTCCTCATCGTGCTGGCAGACAAAGGCCACGCCGCGAGAGAAGGGCGGATCGGCCAGGCTGGGCATGGCGATCAGGAAATGGCCGGCGAGAGTTTGCTGACTGGGGGAGGTCATGGGGCCATTGTAAGCCGGGATGGTGCTCGGGGAGTGAGGATGTTGTTTGGACGGTGGGTCGCGACTGAAGTCGCTCCTACAAGCTAGCCGGGCATCGCTAGCTTGTAGGAGCGACTTCAGTCGCGACCGTCCCCTCCAAACTACCTCGGGAATCGAGTCTTCGCCCAGCCTACCGATTCCGCAACACGTTATCCGGCCCAAACTGCCACGTACGCGTGATGTAAAGCTCGTCCACCCGCTCCTTGTCGTCGGCAGGCAGGGCGGGGAAGGGCGCCGCCAGCCGCACGATCCGCTGCGCCGAGGCATCGAGCACCGCCTCGCCCGAACTCTTGATCACGTCGATGCTCTTGATACTGCCGTCGCGGTTCAGCCCCACGGTCAGCACCAGGTCGCCATGCAGGCCCTTCTGGCGGGCCTCGTTGGGATAGTTGAGGTTGCCCAGCCGTTCGACCCGGTCCACCCAGCCGCGCATATAGGCGGCATAGACGAACTCCTTGGTATTGGCCGAAATGAATTTCTTCTTCGGGCGCTTGGCATACGCCTCGCTCTTGCTGCGCAGCTCGGCCGCCAGCCGGGCCATTTCTTCCTGCTGCTTGAGCTCGGCCGCCGACTGCGGCTGGTCGGGCGTCAGCGCGGTCTGGCCGGTGTCGCTGTTGACCGACTGCGCGCTGTTGCCGGTGGTGGTGACCAGCCGCTGCGCGGTGGCGTCGCGCGGGGCCGGCACGGTGGCATCGACGTGGCGCTGTGCGGTGCCCTGCGCCTCGGTCGGCAACGGGCCGGAGAAAGGCTGCGAGGGACGGGCGGCCTTGTCGCTCTCGCCGCCGCCGGAGTTATTGGCCTGGGCCAGGAAATCGGCCTTGTCCGGCGCCTCGCGGTTGGCGACGTCGACCAGGGTCACGTCCAGCGTGGGCAGGCTGGGCTTGGCCTTGACGTAGTGAAAGGTAATGCCCAACAGCAGCACGCCGTGCAGCAGCAGCGAGAACAGCAACGTGGCGCCGATCGGGTCGGCGCCGTTGTTGGGGCGAACGGTGGCATTCACGCAGCTTGGGTTCCGAGGCTTTCGATGACGTCGAACAACTGGCCGGCAATATTAAGCCCGAACTGTGCATCCAGTTCGCGCACACAGGTCGGCGATGTGACGTTGATCTCGGTGAGGTAGTCGCCGATCACGTCCAGCCCGACGAAGATCAGCCCGCGGCGCTTGAGCTCCGGCGCCACTTCGGCGGCGATCCAGCGGTCGCGGTCCGACAGCGGCACGCCCTCGCCGCGGCCGCCGGCCGCCAGGTTGCCGCGAAATTCGTTGCCCTGGGGGATGCGCGCCAGCGCGTAGGGCACCGGCTCGCCATTGACCAGCAGAATCCGCTTGTCGCCGGAGGTGATTTCCGGGATGTACTTCTGGGCGATGGTGAAATGCCGCCCTTCGCCATGCGGCCCGCCGGCTAACAGGGTCTCCAGCATCGAGTTGAGGTTGCTGTCGCCCGCCTTGACCCGAAAGATGCCGCGCCCGCCCATGCCGTCCAGCGGCTTGAGCACCACCTCGCCGTGCTCGGCGGCAAAGCGGCGCAGCTCGCCGGCATCGCGCGAGACCAGGGTAGGCACGATGCACTGCGGGAACTGCAGCGCGAACAGCTTCTCGTTGCAGTCGCGCAGGGCCTGCGGGTCGTTCACCACCAGCACGCCGGCTTTCTGGGCCAGCTCCAGCACCATCGTGTCGTAGACGAACTGCGGGTCGACCGGGGGGTCCTTGCGCATCAGCACCACGTCGATCTCGCGCAAGTCGCGCCACTGGGCCGCTTCCAGTTGGAACCAGGCCTTGGGATCGTCCTTGACCGACAGCTCGGCCACACGGCCCCAGGGCGCGCCATCGCGGATCGACAGGTCGCCCTGCTCCATGTAGAGCAGCTTGTGGCCACGCCGCTGGGCTTCCAGCAGCATCGCGAAGGTGGTGTCCTTGACGGTCTTGATGCCCGAAATAGGGTCCATGAGTACGGCGACCGACAAGGCCATCGTCATTCTCCGGTAGTCGAAACGTGTGAAAACGGCCATGTTCGCCGAGGGGGTCCTCGCGCGGCAAGGTTGGGGATCGTCGGCCTCCCGTACAAGGCGGCGGTTCCACGGGCAAATGTGAAGATGCAAGAATCGCGATTTCGGAAGCAGTGTAAGCAATTGCAGCTTGACGCCACGGCAGTGAAGGCGGTAAACAGCAAATGCATAAAAGCCCGCCTCACGAGCGGGTTACGGAATTATTCTTGCGGAATTCTTTGTATTCCATATCGAGCCGGCGGCCACAAGGCTGACGGCTATGCGTTTACCTGAGCCGGGGCAGGTCGCAGGGGGGTTAAGTGAACTTGAACGTAAATGGCAATGGCCTGGCCGGTCTTAAGGTCATGGTTATCGATGACTCCAAGACGATCCGCCGTACGGCGGAAACCTTGTTGAAGAAGGAAGGCTGCGACGTGCTCACCGCCGTCGACGGTTTCGAGGCTTTGGCCAAGATTTCCGACCAGCGTCCGTCGATCATCTTCGTGGACATCATGATGCCGCGTCTCGACGGCTATCAAACCTGCGCGCTTATCAAGAATAATCCGCAGTTCCGCGGCACCCCGGTCATCATGCTGAGCTCCAAAGACGGGTTGTTCGACAAGGCCCGCGGCCGCATCGTCGGCGCGGAACAGTATTTGACCAAGCCGTTCACCCGAGACGAACTGCTTGGCGCTATTCATCGACATGTCAGCACGGTTTAAAACCTGCGACTACAGCATCTGAGGGGGAGCTGTGGCCCACATTCTCATCATCGACGACTCGCCGACCGACGTGCGCGTGTTCACCACGCTGCTCGAACGGGCGGGTCATCGTGTCGACTCGATCGGCAACGCCGAGGAAGGCATCGAGCGCGTCCGCGCCGAGCTTCCCGACCTGGTCATCATGGACGTCATCATGCCCGGCATGAACGGCTTCCAGGCGACCCGTACGCTCACCCGTGACCCAGTCACCTCGGGCGTACCGATCGTCATGATCACCACCAAATCGATGGAAACCGACCGCGTCTGGGGCTTGCGCCAGGGCGCGCGCGCGTTCATCACCAAACCGGTTAACGAGAAGGAACTTCTGGCCTGCATTCATGACCTGCTGCCAAGCGCGGCGGCCTGAGGGCAACGATGAGCCAGAACGCCAACCTGACCCCGTTTGAAATCCTCGCCCATTACGAGCGCCTGTCCCTGGCGCACGCCCTGGAGTCGTCGGACAAGCTCGAAGCCCCCGGGCTGTGGCGTGGTATCGGTTACCGCGCCGGCAGCCGTTCGTTCGTCAGCGGCATCGACGAGATCAACGAACTGCTGGCGGTGCCGCCGCTGACTCCGGTGCCCGGAACGCAGACGTGGCTGCTGGGCATCGCCAACGTGCGCGGCAACCTGGTGCCGGTGATCGATCTGGCGCGCTTCCTGTTCGGCGAACGCACCGTGACCACCGAGCGCAGCCGCCTGTTGGTGGTGCGCCAGGGCGCGGGCAGCGTGGCCTTGCTGGTCGACGAAGTGTTCGGGCAGCGCACCGTCGACGTCGAACAGCGCCGCGAAGCCGAGCCGGAGAGCGATCCACGCCTGACGCGTTTCGTCGACGATCGTGTCGGCGAGCAGCGGCTGGGCTTGTTCAGCATGAATCGGCTGGTACGCGCGCCTGACTTCCGTCAGGCAGCGGCCTGACGGCCAATACACAAGCTTGGGGTCCGGCGCCTGTTGCGGCCGGGAGATTGAATGGTTCGAAGGGGCGGTTGAGCCCCGGACATCGCCGGCGCAAAGCGCCGGCGCGGTGTAGACGGCGAGGTGAAGAGCATGAGCACTACTGGGGGCGTCGGCAGGGAGCGCAACTATTCCGGCATCATTATCGGCGCGCTGCTGATCATGATCGGCTTTGCCGTGCTGGATTTTGTCCTGCTCACCATCAAGGCCGGTGAGGATCGCGAAGCGATCGGCCTGACCACGCAAATCCAGGTGCTTTCGCAGCAGACGGCCAAGTACGCCCTCGAAGCGGCGGACGGCAACGTCGAGTCGTTCAAGGAGCTGGAGAACAACCGCAACTCCATCGACTCGGCCGTGCAGCGCCTGAACAAGGGCGACCCCAAGGGCAGCATGCAGGCCTATGCCGACAACAACGCCTCGCCGACCGGCCGGGCGGTGTCCGCATTGAGCACCGCCTGGGGCCAGCTCGACGGCGACATCGGCAAGATTCTTTCGAACCGGGCCCTGGTGCTCGATTCGGCCCAGCGTGCCAGCACGCTTTCGCGCGAACTGCCCCTGCTGAACTCCTCCATGGAGCAGGTGGTGAACATCCTGCAGCAGCGCGGCGGCAGTGCAGACCAGACCTATACCTCGGCCCGCCAGATGCTCCTGGCCGACCGTATGATCCGCCGAGTGCAGGAAGTGCTGCAGGGCGGCGATGCCTCCCAGCCGGCCGCCGACGGCCTGTCCCGCGACGGCCAGTTGTACGGCAGCGTGCTCAACGGCCTGCTCGCCGGTAACTCGGACATCGGTGTGCGCTCGATGGGCGACGCCAACGCCCGCAAGATCCTGACCGACATGCAGGGCAAGTGGAACGACGTCCAGGACCCGGTCAACAAACTGATCAGCGCGGCCGGCAACCTGAGCGACGTGAAGCGCGCCGGCAACCAGGCCTCGCTCGATTCGCAGAACGTGCTGCTGCGCGCGAACGAGCTGGCCGACCAGATCGGCAAGCTGCCGCTGCGCCGCCTGTTCCCGAACGTGTGGTGGGGCGTGCTCGGCGCCGGTGGCGCGGCGCTCTTCGCCGTGTTGCTCGTCGTGCAGCAGATCGGCGACCAGCGCCGCCGCTTCCGCGAGTCGACCGAACTCAACCAGCGTAACCAGGAGGCGATCATGCGCCTGCTGGACGAAATGGGCTCGCTCGCCGAAGGTGACCTGACGGTCAAGACCACGGTTACCGAGGACATTACCGGCGCCATCGCCGACTCGGTGAACTACGCGATCGACGAGTTGCGCACCCTGGTGACGACGATCAACGAGACCTCCGAGCAGGTGTCCTCGTCGGCACAGGAAACACAGACTACCGCACGCCATCTGGCCGACGCGGCCGAACACCAGGCGCAGCGAATCAGCTCGGCGACCACGTTGATCAACCAGATCGCCAGCTCCATGGACGGCGTGTCCAAGGATTCGGCCGAATCGGCCGACGTGGCCGAGCGCTCGGTGCAGATCGCCTCGCGCGGCGCCGAAGTGGTGCGCGAGACGATCTCGGGCATGGACTCGATTCGCGACCAGATCCAGGAAACATCAAAGCGCATCAAGCGCCTGGGTGAGTCCTCGCAAGAGATCGGTTCGATCGTGGAACTGATTAACGACATTGCCGAGCAGACCAATATCCTCGCCTTGAACGCCGCGATCCAGGCGGCCTCGGCGGGTGAAGCAGGCCGCGGTTTCGCGGTGGTGGCGGACGAAGTGCAGCGCCTCGCGGAACGCTCCGCGAGCGCGACCAAGCGAATCGAAACGCTGGTGCAGACGATTCAGTCCGATACCAACGAAGCGGTGAACTCGATGGAACAGACCACCGCCGAAGTGGTGGCCGGTGCCCGCCTGGCCGAGGACGCCGGTAGCGCACTGGGCGACATCGAGCGGGTGTCGCACGATCTGTCCGCGCTGATTCAGAACATTTCCGCCGCGGCACGCCAGCAGTCGGCCGCCGCGACGGACATCTCGCAATCGATGAACGCGATTCAGGAAATTACTTCGCAGACCTCGCAAGGTGCGAGCCAGACGGCCGACTCGATCGGTTACCTGGCGCAGCTGGCGAGCGACCTGCGGCGTTCGGTGGCTCACTTCAAGCTGCCGGGTTGATACGGATTATGAGCCGAGCTGGCTCAATGACAGGGGGCAACCTCAACGGTTGCGAGACGCGTTACAGCGCGGCCGCTGAGATGGGCGTATGAGACTTCAAGACCACATCGATTTCACCACGCTGCAGTGGGTCAAGCCCGAGCTTGACGAGACGCTGGCGCTCGCGCGTGAAGCGCTGGAGTCCTACGTCGACAACCCGGGCAACCGCGATGTCATGCGCTCATGCGCGGACAGCCTGCACCAGGTGCAGGGCACCTTGCGCATGGTCGAGCTCTACGGCGCCGCGATGGTCGCCGAGGAGATGGAAACCCTCGCCATCTCGCTGCTCGAAGACCACGTTGCCCAACGCGAAGACGCCTATGCCGCGCTGATGCGCGGCCTGATGCAACTGCCCGATTACCTGGAGCGTTTGTCCAGCGGCCATCGCGACGTACCGGTGGTGCTGCTACCGCTGCTCAACGACCTGCGTTCGAGCCGTGGCCAGCAGGCACTGCACGAGTCGGCGCTGTTCAGTCCCAATCTCGAAGCCGTGCTGCCGCCGGAAGCGCCGGGCGCGGCCACCAAGGAAATCGCCGACCACAAGCGCGGCGAAATCGCCGAGCTGCGCGTGCGTTTCCAGCAGCAGTTGCTGGCGTGGTTCCGTGGCCAGTCCGAAGGCGGCCTGGCCGGCATGCGCCAGATGCTCGACGCGATCAGTGCGCGTTGCTACAGCATTCCCGGTCGCCGTTTGTGGTGGATCGCCTCGGGCGTGCTCGAAGGTTTGCAGCAGGGCGTGCTCAAGCAGCAGGCCAGCGAAGTACGCCAGCTGATCGGCAAGGTCGATCGCAGCATCCGTCAGCTGATCGAGCAGGGCGAAGGCCATATGCGTGGCGGCGACGCCGACGAACTGGCGCGCAAGCTGCTGTACGTCGTGGCGCAGTCCAAGCAGCGCACGCCGCAGATGACCTTGCTCGCCAAAACCTATGCGCTCGATGCCTTGCTGCCCGATGCCAGCGAACTGGAACATGCGCGCGGTTCGATGTCCGGGCACAACCGTGCCTTGCTCGATTCGGTCTCGCGTGCGCTCAAGGACGACCTGCTACGCGTCAAGGAAGCGCTGGACCTGTTCCTGCGTCAGGCCAATGCCGACCCTGCACAGTTGTCCGGCCAGATCGATATCCTCGAACGCGTCGGCGACACGCTGGGCATGCTTGCCCTGGGCGTGCCGCGCCGTGTCGTCAACGAACAGCGCCGCGTGCTGGACGAAATCGCCAACCGCATGCGCACGCCGGATGAAGAGATCCTGCTCGATGTTGCGGGCGCGTTGCTTTATGTCGAAGCCTCGCTCGACGATCACATCGAAAGCCTGGGCGCCGAAGACGAGCCGGCCAACGAATCGAACACGGCCATGTTGCCGCGTAGCGAAGCGCGCCACATCCTTGCCACCCTGATGCACGAGGCGATCGCCAACACCAGCAAGGTGAAGGAATCGATCGTCGCTTTCGTCGAGTCGGGCTGGCAGCATCAGGAGCTCACCGAAAGCAACCCGTTGATGGACGAGGTTGCCGGCGCCCTGCGCATGCTTTCCGCGCCGCGGCCGGCCGAACTGGCCGAAGGCATCGGCCGTTTTATCGGCAACGAGTTGCTCAGCGATCGCCGCGTACCCAGCAGCGTGCAGATGGATCATCTGGCCGACGCCTTGGCCGCGCTGGAGTATTACCTCGAAGCCGCGCGCGAACATCGCGGTGGCCTGGAACACATTCTCGACGTGGCCGAGCACAGCCTGAGCAAGCTCGGTTACTGGCCGCCGCCTGCCGCACGCGCACCGGCCGAGGAAGCGCCGCTGGATCTGGCCGCCACGCCTGCCGCCACCACGCTCGATTTCTCCGGGCAGCCGGACCTGTCCGAAACGGTCAGCCTGGCCGACGGCGTGGATCCGACGCGCCTGTTTATCGGCTCGCAAGAAGCCTTGCCGTCCACCCAGCACGACATCGCCGGCATGCGTCTGGCCGACACCGAACATCTCGGTGGCGCCGCCGCGCCTGTATCGGATGACGCCGACTGGATGGAAATCGAAGAGGAAATCTTCGAGCAGGTGCCCGTGTCGGGTGCGCTGGCGTTCAACGCCGGCTTCCAGGCCAGCACCGAAGGCATCGACGACGAGATTCGCGAGATCTTCCTGGAGGAAATGCAGGAAGAAATCGACAACCTCTACACCGCGCAGAAGCAGTGGCTCGCCGATGTCACGCAGCGCGATGCATTGACCTCGATCCGCCGCTCCTTCCACACCCTCAAGGGCTCGGGCCGCCTGGTCGGTGCGAGCCTGCTCGGCGAGTTCGGCTGGAAGGTCGAGAACATGCTCAACCGCGTGCTCGATGCATCGATCGAGCCGCATGAAGGCGTGCAGGAACTGGTGCGTCATGCCATCGATGCCCTGCCGCAATTGCTGCAGGCACTGAAGGACGACCACCAGCCGACCGCGCCGCTCGCCGCGATCATGGACACCGCCGACCGCCTGGCTGGTGGCCACGAAAAAGCGCGTATCAGCGACTTCGTCGTCGGCCCGACCGAAACCGTGCGCCGCGTCGTGCGTCGCCGCGTGCCACGCCTGGATGCGGCCGCCGATGCCGTACCGGCAGCCGCGCTGGCCGAGGTCGAGCGTACGCCGACCGAGCCGGTGTTCGAGCCCGTTCCCGAAGCCTATGCCGCACCGGTGTTGCCGCCGGTCGATCCGGTCTTGCTGGAAATCCTGCGCAGCGAAGTGGCGCAGTACCTGCAGACCATCCGCAACACGATCAACCGCGTCGACGGCGAAGTAAAGGTCGACGACGGCCTGCTGCGCGCCGTGCATACGCTGCACGGTGCGATCGCGATGGTCGACATCCCGTTGCTGACGCAGTTGTTGTCGCCGCTGGAAAGCCTGCTCAAGCGCCTGCGCGCTGCCGGCCAGCCGCTGTCGATCGAAGGCGTGAGCCTGCTCGCGCGCAGCGCCGATGCGGTCGACTATGTGATGGGCCAGTTCGACAACGCCAACCCGCAGCTGCCGGATCTGGAAGCGCTGATCGCGCGCATTGTCGACCTGCGCGACAGCCAGCCTGAGCCGCAAGTGGCGCATGTGTTGTTCGAGCCGCAGGAAGACGAGATCGAGCAGGACGAAACGGAAGCGCACGAAGCGACTCCGCCCGCCGAGGCTCCCGCCGCCGCGCCGTCGCCGGAAGACGAGCATCACAACGCCTACGCCGCCGAATTGCTGGCCGCGCTCGATGCGTTCGAGCTCGATGCCGCCAATGAGGCCGAACTCGATGCGCCTGCTCCGATCGTCAAGGCCGGCCATGGCGACGAGGAAGACGACTTTGCGGCACTGTTCGGCGATCTGATCGAAGAGGACGCCGGCGAGCCGTCGGCCGATGCCGCTTCGCACGAGCATGCGCCGACTGAGATCGAATCGTTTGCCGTGGCGCCGGTCGAGATCGAACCGGTGTTGACCGATATCCCGCTTGAGGCGGAGTCGGCCGACAACGTTACGCATACCTTCGTCCCCGAAGTGATTCAGGACGTTTCCGAGCTACCGTTGATCGAAGAAGAATCGGCACTGACCGATTCCAGCGAACTGGTTTCCCTGCACGAAGCACTGCAACACACGGAAGAAGCACTTCCGGTCGCGCTGCACGACGAGCCGGTTGCCGAAGCCATTCCGGCTATCGACGCCGAAGCCGAAGCTCAGCTGTTGCGCGAAATCGAAGCCGCCGAGGCGAACCTCGCAGCTGCCGAGGCGTCGGTGGAACCGCCGGCGGTCGAAGCGCTTGCCGAGTCCGTCGTCGAAGAAGTTCATGCCGTCAAAGCGCCGGTCGAAGAGGTCGTTGAAGAAGCCCCGGCCGCCAACGAAAGCAACGCGGCGATGGTCTACGGCCAGATCGATCCCGACCTGCTCGAGATCTTTATCGAAGAAGGCCGCGAGATCCTCGACCACGCCGATGGCGTGCTGGCGCAGTGGCGCGCCGAGCCGACCGAGCTCGAACACGTCGCCAGCCTGCAGCGCGACTTGCACACGCTCAAGGGCGGTGCACGCATTGCCGGCATGCTGGCGGTGGGCGATCTCACCCACGCGATCGAAACCCTGCTCGAAAGGCCGGTTGGCCAGCACACGCTGCAAGCGGGCGAGCTGATCTCCGCGCTGGAAGGCGGCTTCGACCAATTGCACCTGCTGGTGCAGCGCGTGTCGCAGGGCCGTCCGATCGAATACCCGCAGGCGATGATCGATCGCTTCCTCGAACTGTCGGGCGAGACCAGCGTCGAAGAAGCCGTGCCGCCGCCGGCGATCGCGCCGCTGCGCGTGGATCTGCCGGAGCTGCTGCCCGAAGAAGGGCAAGAGGAAGAAAACCGCGGTCCGCAGGAACAGATTCGCGTTCGCGCCGAACTGCTCGACAGCCTCGTCAACCATGCAGGTGAGGTGGCGATCTACCGTTCGCGCCTCGAACAGCAGGTGGCCGGCTACCGCTTCAACCTGGTCGAACTCGACCAGACCGTGCAACGTTTGCGCAGCCAGCTGCGCATGCTCGAAATCGAAACCGAAGCGCAGATCATCGCGCGCTTCCAGCGCGAGCATCGCGAAGCCGGCCTGTCCGTCTTCGATCCGCTCGAGCTCGACCGTTACTCGCAGCTGCAGCAGTACTCGCGTGCACTGGCCGAGTCGGTCTCGGACTTGGTCTCGATTCAGAACATGCTCGACGAGCTGACCCGTCAGGCCGAAACACTGCTGATCCAGCAGTCGCGCGTCAGTTCCGAGCTGCAGGACGGCTTGCTGCGCACGCGCATGCTGCCGTTCGACACAATGGTGCCGAACCTGCGCCGCACGCTGCGTCAGGCCGCGCAAGATCAGGGCAAGGGCGCCCAGCTGTATGTGGAAGGTGCCCACGGCGAAATGGATCGCAACCTGCTCGACCGTATTAAGGCGCCGTTCGAGCACATGCTGCGCAACGCCGTTGCGCACGGTATCGAAACGCCGACCGAGCGTCGCAAGGCGGGCAAGCCGGAAGAGGGTGCGGTCCGCATCCGCGTCGCGCGCGAAGCCACCGAGGTGGTGGTGCGCGTAACCGACGACGGTCGCGGTCTCGACCGTGAGGCCATCCGTAAGCGCGGCGTGGAGCGTGGTTTGCTGCGCGCCGAGTCGAACCCGAGCGACGACCAGATCCTGCAGCTGATCACCCAGACCGGCTTCTCCACCGCCAGCGAAGTCACTCAGCTGGCCGGTCGCGGTGTCGGCATGGACGTGGTCGCCAACGAGATCAAGCAGCTCGGCGGTTCGCTCGCGATCGATTCGCAACAGGGCAAAGGCACCACCTTCGTGCTGCGCCTGCCGTTCACGCTCGCGGTGACCCAGGCCATCCTGGTACGCATCGGCGAGTCGAACTTCGCCATCCCGATGACCTCGGTGCAGGGCGTTGCGCGCATCACGCCGGCCGAACTGGCCGTGCGCATGGCCGAGCCGAACCCGACCTTCGAATACGGCGGCGAGCAGTACGGCATCCACGATCTCTCCGAGCTGCTCGGCCTGGTGCCGAACCATGCCCTGGACGAAGTCCAGTTGCCGCTGCTGCTCACCCGCGCCGGCGACCTGCGTGCCGCGATCCGCATCGATGCCGTCATCGGCTCGCGCGAAATCGTGGTCAAGTCGGTCGGCCCGCAGGTCAGCTCGGTGCCGGGTATTCTCGGCGCCACCATCATGGGTGACGGCTCGGTGCTGGTCATTCTCGACCTCGCCCCGCTGGTGCGTCATGGCATCGTGCGCCGCGAGCAGCGTCTGAGCGAAGGCCTGAGCGCCATCCAGACACCGGTCGTCGAGGAGATTCGCACCAAGCCGCTGATCATGGTGGTCGACGATTCGATCACCATGCGCAAGGTCACCGGCCGTGTGCTGGAGCGTCACGAGTACGAAGTCAGCACCGCGAAGGACGGCGTCGACGCCGTCGAAAAGCTGCATGACCGCGTGCCCGACCTGATGCTGCTCGACATCGAGATGCCGCGTATGGACGGCTACGAGTTGGCCACCCATATGAAGGCCGACCCGCGCCTGCGCAACGTGCCGATCATCATGATCACCTCGCGTACCGGCGATAAACATCGCCAGCGCGCCTTCGACATCGGCGTCGATCGCTACCTCGGCAAGCCGTATCAGGAAGCCGAACTGCTGATGCAGATCAACGAAGTGCTGGAACAGCGTGCGATGGCCGCGGTGGAGTCGATCGATGAGTGAGGCGGCAACAGCGGTCGCACTATTGTTCGACGATGCGGAACTCGGTGGTCATCTGCGCGACGCGCTACGTGAGCGCGGTGCGCAGATCGTGCATGAAGGTACGCTTGCCACACTCAGTCGCGAAGCGTTGCAGGGTTCCGGTGCCGAAGTCGTCGTGGTCAACCTCGACGACCAGGCCGTCGAAGTCATGGATCACCTCTATGACGTGATCGACTCGGATCGCCCGCGCGTCGTTTTCAACGATGCGCAGGCCAGCCGCGGCCTGGACGGTTGGGACCGGGCGCGCTGGGCGCGCCATCTCGCCGCCAAAGTCATGTCGTTGGTCGATCTCGACCCGCCGCGTCCCGCTGACGCGCCGGCTTTCGTGCCGCCGCCGTCGGCAGGCGCGGAGCCCGAAATCCCTGCACCGCCAGCGCCAGTACTGGCGGCGGTGGAAGACTTCGTCGACACCGCACCTATCGAGGCGCCGATCGCAGCACCGGCGCACGAAGAGACGGTGGTGGATGCGGCTGACGATCTGTCGCTCATCGATGATGCACCGCTTGAGTTCGTCAGCGATGGCGATATTCCGGAAGAGTCGATCGAGGCCTCGGAAACGCTGGCCGCCGAACTGGAGGCCTTGCTGGCCGCCGACGAGCAACATGTCGTCGACGACGAATTCGGCAGCGGCCTGAAGTACGACGCGGGTGACGAGGTGGCTTTGCACGATGGCGATTTCGCCGCGGCGCCGCTGGACGAGCCCGAGTTCGAATCGGTAGCGATCGAACAGCAACCAACCCAGGCGCCGGAAGCCCCGGCAGTCGCACGTCCGGCATTTCAGCTCGATCACCTCTCGCTTGCACCGTTGGACGAGAACTTTGCGCCGGTACTCGCAAACAAGGTGGCCGCCAAGGACGCTCCGGCGTTCGGGCAGTCGTCGAGCTGGTCGCTGATCGACGAAGACACACCTGTTGCAGCGGTAGAGCACGTCAAACCATCGGCAGCCGAATTCGGTATCGAAAAACTCAGCGCGGCCGACTACCTTGCGCCCGATGCAAGCGATCACAACGAACACGACCTCGAGCCCGGCCTGAGCCTGGAACTGGTGTCGATGGAAGAGGCAATCGCCCCGCAGCAGCGCGAAGATCATGAGGTCATGCTCGGCGAGCTCGACTCGGCGATCGGGCGCGTGCTGTTGCTCGGCGCTTCCGCCGACAGCACCGATGCAGTCTGCGAATTCCTGCGCGCCTTGCCGAAGGGGCTGCGCCTGACCGTGCTGCACACCCAGCATCATGCATTCGATGCCGCCGATGCCTTGGCGCAACGCTTGAAAGATCACACCTCCATGCCTGTACGCGTGGCGGGACGAGATAACCGCACGCGCGTGGGTGAAATCCTGTTCGTGCCCGCCGGCCAGCAAGTCCGCCTGCTGCGCGACGGCCGCATCGAATCGCACGTCGTCGACGGCGCGGCCCCGCAACAGCCATCCATCGATGCCAGCTTCACCACCGCAGCCGGCGTATTCGGCCGCGACGCCATCGCCATCGTCTTCGCCGGCAACGCCACCGACGCCGTCGCCGGTGCGCAGGCCGTCTACGACCGCGGCGGCCAGGTATGGGTCGAATCCGCACCGGGCGATCACTACGCCGGCATGGTCCGCGGCATCGAAGCCGAACGTCTCGTCAGTTTCAGCGGCTCGCCGCAAGAACTGGCAGTGCGTCTTACCGAACAATTTGCCTAAGAGAGCCCCACGATGAGCGAACAACCGCTGCCGCGCGAAATCCGCTGCGTCCTGGTCCCTGTAGGCAACCTGCGCTTGCTGCTTCCCAATGCCACTGTTGCAGAAGTCATTACGTTGCCGACGCCTGAGCACGTCGATGACGCGCCTGAGTGGTTGCTTGGCCGCATCGCTTGGCGTGGCTGGCGCGTGCCGTTGATTTCGTTTACCAAGCTGGCTGGCGCGCAGGAAGCCGACTCCGAGCTGAGTGTGCGTGTTGCTGTGCTCAAGGCGCTGGGTGGCAATCCCAAACTACCGTTTATAGCTGTAGTTACCCAGGGCTTTCCGCGCCTGACTACCCTTAACGCTGAACTCATCATTCCTACCCACGACGGCACGCCGTTGCCTCCGGGCGTCAAGGCAGAAGTGCTGGTGCGCGATGACGTGGCGGTGATTCCGGATTTGGAAGGGATTGAGGCGGAGTTGGCTGAGATGTTGGAGTTGGCCAGCTAACGGACGCTGATCTGGATTTTAAAGGCCGCTTCTTCGGAGGCGGTTTTTTCGCAATTTCTTGCCTCGTCTATTTGAAATGTATGCCTTGTTATCGTCTTGGCTTGGCGGTCGCGACTGACTGTGTGTTGCGTCGCAGACTGCGAGACGGCTGCTAGCGAAACTAGAGCCGCTTCAGCATCACGGAAGCTTCTGCAAATATCGGAGGATTTAAGTCCTGTAAGAAGCTTCTTTAAAGGCTGTATAGATATTTAGGGGCTGCCTGAAGAACTAATGTTCTTCAGGTGAGAGTGAATCTTATTAATTGGTTGGATCTTACGACTTGTAGGGGTGGATATGGATTTCTTGCGTATGATGTTTATCGCAGCGCTGTCGATGGCGGCCCTGATGCAATCTTCGCCAGCCTTTTCGCAATATAGCTACACGAATGAATCGGATGCGCTTAATGCTTGCAATAGTACAAGACAGACCATAATAAATGGCAGCACTGGCGCGCAGGGTGGGACTCTACTTCTTAATATAAGCTCTTGTGATATTCAGTACGGTTATTATGTCGGATATTACAACTGGTATTCGTTGAGCGGGGAGCAGACTTGGCCAGTGGGCGGTAGCCCCATGTATACGGGGAGCTTTCACTATACGTATTATTTCTCCGGCAACGTTCGAAAGAATACGGGCAACGGCGCTGGGTGCGATGGGGGCGAAGGCACTGGAGGAAAAACTTGTCCGGTCAGCCAAGGTGCTCCTATGGTGGCTGATCCCATTAATATTTCTAATGGGAACGAATTTCGCGCAGATGATGATTATGTAGTAATTCCGTGGCTCGCATTTCGGCGATTTTACAATAGCAACAATGATGTGACATCGACTTCTATCGGCAGCCACTGGAGACATAGTTTTGATCGGTCTCTGAGCCTTTCAAATGTTTCCGGTCAGTCCGGCGTGATGGTTGCGGCTCGCCCGGACGGAAAGCAGGAGACATTTATTAAAAATGCCGGGCAATGGAAAGCGGCGACAGCTGACATCCCGGATCTTTTGACAGAGGTCGATGATGCTCAAGGTGCGGTGGTTAGCTATACGCTTTTTGTTGCAGCGTTACGGCATTATGAAACCTACTCGGCAGCTGGCCTGCTTCAGCGTGTTGCTGATCAAGTTGGACAGGGTATTAACCTGACCTATAGCACCGCGGAGACGCCAATTGATGTGGCGCCTGTTGCAGGTTTGTTGCTTACCGTGACCGATCCGCAGAATCGGGAGCTGAACTTCATCTATAACAGCGCAAAGCAACTATCTAAGGTCACGTTGCCTGATGGCGGAGCGTTGGTTTACGCATATGACGCGATCACTGGTGACTTGATATCGATTCAGTATCCGGATGACGGTACGAAACAGTACGTCTACAGCGAATTGACGATGACGGGTGGTGTCAGTGTGCCTCATGCGCTGACGGGCGTTGTGGACGAGGCCAATGCACGATACGAAAACCTCACTTACAACGGCAATGGTCAGGCGACTTCGTCTAGTTTTGCGGGGAACGTCGGTGCTACCCAGATCACCTATAACAGCAACGGTACAGCGACCGTCCAGTATCCATTGGGCTCTAGTGCAATCGTGAGTTTCACGGCAGTCCAGGGTGGTAACAAAGTTGCGTCTTTAGATAAATCCTGTTCACCTCAGTGCGGCCTTTTATTCAAATCGCGGACCTACGACTCCAACGGCTATCCCAAGGCTAGAACTGACTTCAATGGTGTGGTCACCGGGAGTACCTATGACGCCAACGGCCTCATAGATCAGGAGGTCGACGCGGTTGGTGGCGCAAATCAGCGAACCACGAATATCACCTGGAACACCACTTTGCGCGTGCCGCTGACGAGCAAAGTGCTCGATAACAACGGCCACTTAGTGGCGTCCACATCGTCTAGCTACAGTTCAACAGGCCAGCTTCTGTTTAAATGCGATGCCGATCCCGCAGTTTCGGGAGCCCTCAGTTACGCGTGTGGCAGTGCGTCAAATGCACCCGTTGGTGTACAGCAGGTAAGCTATACATACTGCAATGCGGTTGACAGTACTCAGTGTCCTCTTGTTGGCCTGTTACTCACTGCCGACGGCCCGCGCACCGATGTCTCCGACATCACTCATTATAGCTACTACCTGACAACCGACGAATCCGGCTGCGGCACGGTCGGCGGTGTGTGCCATCGTGTGGGTGATCTCTATCAGGTCGCCGATGCGCTTGGTCATGTCTCCACGATGGTGGCATACGACAAGAACGGTCGTGTAGTCCGCTCGCAGGACAGCAACAACGTCATCACCGATTTGACCTACACCCTGCGTGGTTGGCTCAAGACGCGCACAGTCGGTGGTACAACCACCACCATCGACTACGACGCCGTTGGCAACGTCATCAAGATCATCGATGCGGACGGGGTCTTTATCGGCTATACCTACGATGCCGCCCACCGTCTGACTGACATCACCGATGCGGTCGGGAACCATATTCACTACACGCTGGATGCGGCCGGCAACAAGACCAAGGAAGACACCTACGACAGCGGCAGCACGCTGCGCCGTACGCTGTCGCGCAGCTACAACACGCTCGGCCAACTGACCGGTGTCATTGACGGCCTCAACCACACCGTCTTCAACGCCAGCTATACCGACAGCTACGACGCCAACGGCAATCTGGTGCATACGGCCGATGGCTTGGGCATTCAGCGCAAGCAGGGCTATGACGCCCTCAATCGTCTGGTCAGCACGCTGGACAACTACAACGGTACCGACACGGCGACTCAGAACACCCAGGCTACCTTTGCTTACGACGCCCTCGACAATATTGAAGGCGTTACTGACCCTGATGGGCTGAGCACCACGTACGACTATGACGGACTAAGCAACCCCAAGGCACTGCATAGTCCCGATACAGGTACCACCAGCTTCCAGGTCGATGCCGCGGGTAATCGCATCCAGCAGACCGATGCCAAGGGCATCGTGCACACGACTACCTACGATGCGATCAATCGCCCCGTGACGGTCAGCTATCCCGACAGCACCCAGAACATTGCCTATCACTACGACGAGGCCGACAGCGTTACGGGCTGCAGCGGTTCGTTCCCGATAGGTCGATTGACCCGGATTGTCGAAACGGCAGTAACCACTACTTACTGCTACGACAACCACGGCAACGTGACAAAGAAAACCCAGGCACAGGGAACTCAGGTCGACACCACCAGTTACAGTTACACCGCCGCTGACCGGTTGAATAGCATCACCACACCCAGCCAGACGGTCACCCAGTACAGTCGCGATGCTACCGGCCATATTAATGGTGTGACGGTGGCGCCCAACGGCGGTGCGGGCCAAACCGTAGTGAGTGCGATTAGCTACCTCCCGTTCGGCCCGATCAGCAGCTACACGCTGGGCAACGGCCAGACCATCACCCGCAGCTACGACGCCAACTACGCGCTCACGGACATTGTCAGTCCGGCGCTTAATCTGCATTTTGCGCGCGACGTAATGGGCAATATCACTGCGCTGGGCAACAGTCCGGGAGCCAATCCTGCGGTTGAGACCTATGGCTACGACTCGCTATATCGCCTTGTTGGAGTTAATGATCCCAACGGCAATGCCATCGAGGCTTATACCTATAGCAAGACCGGCGATCGCTTGAGCAAGGTCAAGGCGGGTGGCTTGGCGACGGGTGTGTACGGCTATCAGAGCAGTACGCATTGGCTGACTAGCGTCGGTAGTGCTGCCCGTACTTATGACCTCAATGGCAACACGATTGGTAGCGCCAATGCCGGCGAGACGTTGGGGTACGGTTACAACGATCGCAATCGCTTGATGCTAGTGCAGCGCAACCAGCAGACGGTGGCGACGTACGTTTACAACGAGATGGGTGAGCGAGTGGCGAAGGCAGTGACGTCGCCGCAAACAATCAATGAGCGCTTCGCGTATGACGAAGCGAGTCAGTTGATCGGCGAGTATGGGGCGACCAATCGCGACTACATCTGGTTAGGTAGTTTGCCTATCGCGGTAGTGGACAGCCTGCCGACGAGCGCTATCAGCTATGTGCATGTGGATGGGCTGGGTACGCCGCGAGCGATTAGCGACTCGGTCGGGAATACGATCTGGCAGTGGGCGTATCAGAGTAACTCGTTTGGCGAGCAGTCGCCGACGGGGAGTTATGTCTACAATTTGCGCTTTCCCGGCCAATACTACGATGTTGAAGCGGCTCTCAGCTATAACATCAGCCGTGACTATGAGCCGGCTACCGGACGATATATCGAAAGCGACCCGCTAGGATTGCAGGCCGGTCCATCTTCCTATGGTTACGTGCATTCAAATCCAGGGAGCTGGACTGACCCTGATGGACAGCTAGATACGAGCGGGCCGCTGGGACAAGCCCTTAAACGGGCGGCCGTTGTTGATGCTGCCGGAGGTGGTCCAGAAGATCCGGTCGGAGATGCACTTGCAATAGGAATAGGCGCCTATACCCTTGCTGATGCAATCGCCAGGGATGCGAATCAGAGGGAGGTTCATCGCGTCTGTGATGAGCCGCCCCCGCCGGGCTTGAATGAATGCGATCGGGCCAAATGGAAGCTCACAAAAGCTCTGCAGTGCAAATTGGTCAGGCAGGGGATGGCTGATAAATGGTTTGGCGGTACATTCGACGCTGGTCATGCACAACGCATGGCTGAACTCGACAATGAGATCGCTAACCTTCGCCGGCTTGTCGACCGTGTGTGCAAGCCGTGTGACAAACGCTGATATCAATAAATGACGGAAAGATCAATGGATATTGCCGAGTTTACCCAGTATCTCTACGAAAGGCCCGTTGATGGCACCGAGTGGTACTTTTGCGATGGACATGAAGATCCTGATCTGACAAAGGATCAACTTGTTAAGTTGGCGACTCAGGCATTCGTGGATGCTGCAAAGGCTGCGAGTAAATTTGACGAGAGACAGGTGTGCATGGGATTACGCTACTTGTTAAATCCGAGTTGCGGGCCAATTCCGTACTTATACCTGGATACGTCGATTGACTTTGCAACTCGATCAAAGGCGATTGTCAGTATGCAGGACGTGTTTCGTAACCTGTTTGCAAATCTAGATGGGGAATATGGTCTGTATCGAATCAGTGGTGGATTGCCGCTGAGTTATAGAGAAACGTGCTACATGTGGTGGGATATGTTTCCACGGCATGGCGTTCCATCGCGAACAGATATGGAAGAAACCGATACCGTTATATGTCAGACGATTGAATCGATCTTAAAGATCGACAATTTGGCTTGTCAGGAGTCTGCGCTGCATGGTCTGGGGCATTGGTTTTCCTCGCGACCTGATGAAGTAGTGAGAGCTATTGAATCATTTTTACCTCGAGCGTCCATTAATCTTAAGGAGTATGCAATTGACGCCATGCAGGGGCGAATCCAGTGAGGTTGCAGAGATCTGGGCGCCCAGGAAATGGCGTGCTGTTGTACCCGGTTCAACTAATGAGCGCGAGATTCGGGAAGCGCGAGATTCGGGACACCCACGAAATGGTCTTCCGCTGACGGGCAGGCGTGCTGTTGAGTGATACCAGCGACCTGTGCCGGAGAGCAAAGTGTGTTCATGACATACCCGCGCCTTCGAACGGTCGATCCGCAAACACCGGGCTTCTTCCATTGTGTCTCCCGCTGCGTGCGGCGGGCCTTCCTCTGCGGACAGGATGTTTATAGCGGGCGCTCTTATGAGCACCGCAAAGCCTGGGTGGAAGAGCGGTTGCTGGCGTTGGCGGAATGTTTTGCCGTAGGGCTGTATGCCTATGCCGTCATGAGCAATCACGTGCATGTCGTGTTGCATGTGGATCCGCAGGAGGCGAACGCCTGGTCTGATGAAGAGGTGGCCGAACGTTGGGTCCGCTTGTTCCCGGCGCGGGTGGAGGAGGTGGTCGACGAACGCCTATGCCAGGAAAAAGCACAGCGCTTGCAAGGTGATCCCGAGCGGATGGCAGAGTTGCGGAGCCGCCTGGGCAGCCTGTCATGGTTCATGCGTTGCTTGAACGAGCCGATTGCCCGTCAGGCCAATCGCGAAGATGGTTGTACTGGCCGTTTCTGGGAGGGGCGCTTCAGATGCCAGGCCTTATTGGATGAGCAGGCGGTTCTGAGCTGCATGGCGTATGTCGATCTGAACCCCATTCGGGTGGGCATCGTGCACGATCTCGCCGCTTCCGAGCACACCTCCGTTCGCCAACGTTTACAGCGGGCTGAGACAAGGCCGGCTTCCTTGAAGGCGAGACTGCGCCCCATGGCTGGCATGCTACTGGCTCCTGCGTTTTCCCTGCGAACGGTGGACTACCTGGAGTTGGTGGACTGGAGTGGTCGGATGGTACGAGAGGGGAGGCGTGGCACGATTGCCGCGGATGCGCCGCCGGTTCTGAGTAAGCTGGGTATGCGAGAGCGGCAGTGGCAAACTCAGATGTTGGCCATCGAAAGTCGCTACTGGCGAGCGGTAGGAAGCGTTGAGTCCTTAATGGCCAAGGCAAGGTTGCTAGGGCAGCGCTGGCTGAAAGGGGCGGGAAGGGGGCGACGCAGTGCGTACGGATGAGTCGCGAGAAATTATTAACTATTGGTGGGCAGCGGCAGGCGTCTGTTCGTGTTTGTTGGTTCATGCTAGGTGAGGAGAGCTCGCTTACAAGTACAGAGCTTGGAGGAAGTAAATGAAGTTTTTATTTTTTTTCCTCTTGGTCGTCGTCGTGTCCTTCGCGCACGCGAAGATGGAATGCCACGAAATGAGCCGCGATTTCTATACAAGAAAGCTTTCTGAGGCGACGAAATTTTTCATAAGCTCCAAAAGATTCCCGATCGAAAAGGTCAACGTAATAGCTGGTCTCGATTGCGGCGACCATGTCTACTTCGAATTTGAAGCTAAGCCCGAGTCCAATAACGTTGGGTATCACTGGGAAGTGAGGCTGGAGAAGTCAACAGGAGCGATGGTCATCGTTGACGGAATCTGATGGGGCCTATCCCATCTAGTGCCTTTTTTGAAGTTTCGCCATAGGGAGAATTATTCGGATTGGCCCTTCCATCCTTGGGCTATTCGGAATCGCCATCCGCCGGTTTGTTTCCACCGAGTTTCACGGAGATCTGGCTTACCCAGGAAACGGTTTAGATGATGGGTGTCCCGTTCTGTGGCTTATGGCCCAGGACGCGCGTCGGTACATTCTTAGAGCGTTATCTAGAAAGGAAAAGTTGGGTGCTCACTCTGCGTTGAATCGGCTCGAATCCAGGTCGGGCTCTGTGGATCTACAAGTAGCGTCCATATGTGAGCCGGGTGATTTTGTCTCAGGCGTGGTGCCGTACGAGGAATCAGGGGCTTCTGTTTTTTCCGTGCCGCCCGCTGTTGTCGCTGAAGTACGAGATGCTTATCCGTACGCGATCAGTATTGCGGATGTGGGTACGGATCATTTCACTCTGGTGCTTGCTCTGATTGGTCCTAAGAAAGGCGTAGAGAAGTCTGTGTGTGTTGACTGGGACGCTCTCCTGGAGCGTGAGTAAATGCCGCGCTTATATCTGATAGGGGCTCTGTCACGGAAACTCGGGTCGGAGTAGGCTGTTTCAGCCATTGGCGCGGGGAAATCCATGCCGCCCTGCGCTTCTGGCATGTATTGGGCGCCAATTTCTTGGGTGAGCTCGTTAGCTAAATGACTCAGGGGGTAGCATGAGAAAGAATCCCAGGGTGGATGTCATGCCTCTACAAGGCTATCGGGGGACGGTAGCAAAGAATGCGACGAGGCCGGCCAAACCGAAGGGTATCTTGGACCCTGATGCTGCCAATTGCGTCTACTGTCGACTTGCCCTTGGTAAAGACGGGGCGGATACCGAATCGCGAGAAGCTTCATTCGATGACTTATGTGCGTGGCATAAAGCGCGCGTGCTTTCCGGCTCCTGAATATCCAGCATGAGAACCTTCTTCGCTGCGTGCATCGCACCTTGTGCGTCGCCTCTGCTCACCGCTATATACGCTTGGATTGTGTTGCATGTGGGCGCTCAGAGCCAAGAGCTTGCCCAATGGGTTCAATTTGATGACCTGTGGCCGCTATTCCTGGGCGAGTTCGTTCTCGTACTCGTTATTACCTGGTGCGCTGGTTATCCCATTTTTGCCATGGCTCGATCCAGGAATGCCGTGTCGGCGTTGGGGTTGTGCATTGCTGGCACCATGATAGGTGCGCTGATCTTTTTCCTGGTCGCCGTCATTGCTTCCCTGCCTTCGGCGTTTTCTTTGATCGTACTGTTTGCTGCTGCAATCGGTGGCATTAAGGGGGCGGCTGTTGCGGCGATGTTCTCCAGGCTTGCTGGCATCCCTGGTGTCGCATCTCATTCGATGCTGCTGCAGCGTGACGTTATGAAAACGGACGCATAGGCGTTGCCAGTTTCTGAGGGTTTCCGGATCGGTCTCGCAATATCGGCATTTTGTGGGGGTGGCTTCCGTCGAGCTTCCCGGTTGCGTCACGGTCTGTCGCGACTGAAGTCGCTCCTACAAGGAGTATGGGTGTGATGGTGTCGTTGCACCTTTTCTCGGTCTTCGCCCGCCAGGCGACGCATGGTGAGCGTCTGCGTCGAGGAATAGATCCCGGCCTCCGCCGGGATGACGAGCGGGTGGGGGAGGCGAGCTTTCCTTTAGTCGCGCTTCGTGGTTGCGTCACGGTCTGTTGCGACTGAAGTCGCTCCTACAATGGTATGGGGGTGACGAGGTGGTTGCGGAGAGTGGGGAACTAGATGTCGCCGTGTAACGCTTGTAACGCAGCAAGCGCAGCCAATCCCGCGGTCTCAGTTCTGAGAATACGTGGGCCTAGTACGAGCCCGGTAAATCCGGCGCTGGAAAGAGCTTGGATGTCTCGCTCACCCAGGCCGCCTTCAGGGCCGACCACTAGCAGGCCACCTTCGGCTGGGAACGCGATATCGCGGCCGCGCAAAGTGCCTTCGGGTAGGAGAGCTAGCCGAAGCGCTTGGTCGTTATCGAGGTTGCGCAGCCAAGCCTCCAGCGGTTGCGCCGCGACAATCTCAGGCAAGCGAGCCCGACCGCTTTGTTCGCAGGCGCTGGCGGCGACGGCCTGCCAGTGGGCGAGGCGTTTTTCGGCGCGGGCGGGGTCGAGTTTGACTTCGGAGCGTTCGGTAATCAGCGGCACGATGCGGGCGACGCCGAGTTCGGTGGCCTTCTGCACGATCAGGTCCATCTTCTCGCCGCGCGCTACGCCCTGGGCCAAGGTGAGCCGAAGAGGGGATTCGTTCTGCAGCGGCTGTTGCGCCTGCACCTGGACGACGACCTCGCGTTTGCCGACGCTGGCGATCAGCGAGGGGTAGTCGCTGCCGTCGCCGTTGAACAGGGTGATCGGGTCACCGGCGGTCAGGCGAAGGACGCGGGCGACGTGTTCGCTGGCCTGGCTGGGCAGGGCCAGCTCGGTGCCGCTGGTCAGGGGCTGGTCGACATGAATGCGGATGGTGCGCATGGAGCGAAATCGTGTGGAAAAACGCAAGGATAGCGGATGGCGTGCGGCGGCGAACCTGAAGCGCCATCGGCGCCTGGTGAACCGAAACCTTGCCCCAACGTTATACACGGAGGAGCATCCACTCGTCCCCACGTTTCAGGTGCGCCCAGGAGTTGCCTTGTCATGTCCAAGCTTTCCCTTATTGCCATCGCGCTGGCCGCCGTGCTGAGCGCGGGCGCGGCGTATGCCCAGGCCGCCGATCCTGCCGCGCAGGCCCCTTCAACGGATAAACAGGCCGTCAAGCCGGGGGATCGCAATTGCATTCGCGATACCGGCAGTCTGATCAAGGCCAAGAAGGGCCAGTGTTTGCCGGTGGCTGGCCGCAGCTATAGCCAGGACGATATTCGCCAGACCGGTGAAACGCAGCTTGGGCCGGCGCTGCAGAAGCTGGATCCGAGTATTTCGGTGCGTGGGCGGTAGCTTCGACACTCGCCAGGATCGGTGCACGGTTTTCTGCGATGCCGCGGTCGCGACTTCAGTCGCGACAGGCCGTGATGCAAAAAGCTTCGTTGGGTTTTCGGGAAGCTCTAGCGCACCGCTTTTTCGATGCCCGCAATGGCAACGTCAACAAGATGGTCAATCTCGCTTTCTGTCACCACATACGGCGGCATGAAATAAACAACGTTGCCTAATGGACGTAGCAGCGCTCCGTGTTCCAGCCCATGCAGATAGACGCGAAGTCCACGGCGATCTTCGGCTGGGAAGGGTATCCGCCTGGTTTTTTCCTGCACCAATTCCACCGCGGCAATCATGCCGGTCTGCCGCACATCGGCAACGTGCGGATGATCGCGTAACGGCGCCAGGCGTTTGGCCAGATGAGCGGCCAAACCGCGGTTGCGCGCCAGCACGGGCTCGTCGCGGAAGATCTGTAGAGTGGCTAGCGCCGCACGGCAGGCAAGCGGATTGCCGGTATAGCTATGCGAGTGCAAAAACGCCTTGCCCGCACTGTATTCGGCATAGAACGCATCGTAGACGGCGTTGTTGGTCAGCACAGCCGAAAGCGGCAGGAAGCCACCGGTCAGCCCCTTGGACAGGCACATGAAATCGGGCGTAACACCGGCCTGCTCGCAGGCGAACAAAGTCCCCGTGCGACCAAAGCCAACAGCAATTTCGTCGGCAATGAAATGCACATTGAACTCGTCACACAGCGCACGTAGGCCAGCAAGATAGCGCGGGTGATACATCCGCATGCCGCCGGCACATTGCACCAGCGGCTCGACGATGACCGCACAGGTTTCATGAGCGTGCTGTTCAAGCAAGCTACGCAAATCACCCAGGCGACGCTCCGCCGTCTGCTCGGCACTTTCACCGGGTTCGCCTTCATAGGCATCGGGCGATGGCGCAAGAAACGGCGTGAGCAACAACGGCGCGTACGTCTTGCGATACAGCGCCACATCGCTGACCGAAAGCGCACCCAGCGTCTCGCCGTGATAGCTGCCGCTCAACGCGATAAAGCGCGTCTTTTCACCGTGCCCAAGATTGAGCCAATAATGAAAACTCATCTTCAAGGCGACTTCGATCGCGGCCGAGCCATTGTCGGCCAGGAACACCTTGTCCAGCCCCGGCGGCGTGATGCGCACCAGCTCTTCGGCCAGTTCGATTGCGGGCTCGTGGGTGAAGCCGGCAAAGATCACGTGCTCGAGCGTATCGAGCTGGGTCTTCAGGGCGGCGGCTATACGTGGATTGGCGTGGCCGAAGATATTGGTCCACCAGGAGCTGATGCCGTCCAGGTAACGGCGGCCGTCGGCATCGATCAGCCAGGCGCCTTCGCCGCGCACGATGGGCAGCATCGGCACGGTCTGGTGGTCGTGCATTTGCGTGCAAGGGTGCCAAAGGTGACGAAGATCGCGCTCGGCGAGCACGGCATTGCTGAAGAGGGGGCTGGTCATCCGGTTATGATCGGGGGTAGTCGTGCGGCGGCTCAAGTCCTGCCGCATTCGCCATTTTCAAGGAGCTCCCTGGTTTGAAGCCATTGCGTGCGTTGCTGGTCGTCCTGGTGCTGGTGGTACTGGTCGTCGTGGGCCTGGGCTGGTTTCTGCCGGCCCGTTGGGTGCAGCCGCAGATCGAGGCGCGCCTGCACGGGTTGCGTCTGGACGGGGTGACCGGTTCGATCTGGGATGGGCATGCCGACCAGGTGCTGGCTGCCGATGGGCACAGCATCGGTAGCCTGAATTGGCAGCTGTCGCGTCTGACCCTGCTCGGTCACACCGCCGCATATGTCGATCTCAAGGGCAAGGTCTGGGCGTTCCGCGGCCATATGGAGCGCCTTAGCGAGACCACCACGCATTGGGAGGACGTGCACGCGCGCTTCGACCTGGCCGCGGCTGGCCTGCATTCCTTCGCATGGGGGCAGCCGCAGGGCGTGCTGGAGGTCGATATCACCAGTGCGTTGATCCAGGCGCAATGGCCGATCAGCCTGAGCGGCACCGGGCAGTGGGAAAACGCCGCCATGGCCACGTCGCAAGGCACGTTGCCACTCGGTACCCTGCACTGGGAAGCGCAGGTCAATAACGCGGTGTTGAAAGGATCGTTCGGCGATGTGCGAGACCCGGAGGGGCCGCTGCAGTTATCGGGCAGTTTTGGCGTGAGCGCGCTGGGTTGGCGTTACGGCCTGGAGGCGCAGCCGCGCGGTCATCAGCCGGTCCTGCAGCGCTGGCTGGCCTCGCTGGGGCCGGTGGCGGCCGATGGGACGCTGCATCTGGAACAAAGTGGCGGTTTCGCCAAATGGGCGAAGGGAAAATCATGAGCACGACGGATTACTCGACCGCCCTCGACGCGGCCCGCCAGGCCGCAGCCGCTGCCGCGGATATCCTGCTGCATTACTGGCGTAAAGGCGTGTCGGTGGAATGGAAAAGCGACGCCACGCCCGTCACGGTAGCCGACCGCGAAGCGGAGTTGGCGATTCGCGACATCTTGCGCGCCGCCTTGCCGCAGGCGGGTATCTACGGCGAAGAGTTCGGCCGTGAAGGCGACACGCAGGAATGGTTGTGGCTGGTCGATCCGCTCGACGGCACCAAGAGCTTCGTGCGGCGTACGCCGTTTTTCTCTACCCAGATTGCGCTGATGCACAAGGGCGAGCTGGTGCTGGGCGTGTCCAGCGCGCCGGTGTATGGGGAGACGATGTGGGCCAGCACCGGTGGCGGGACCTGGTTCGAAGGCGAGCGCGTCCAGGTTGCCGAGACGGCCGAGCTGGCCAAGGCCTCGATTTCCTTCGGCAATATCAAATCGCTGACGGCGGACGGACGCTGGAACGTACTGGGCGGCCTGGTGGCCGAGGCCAATCGCATTCGCGGCTATGGCGATTTCTGCCACTACCATCTGCTGGCGCGTGGCGGGCTGGATCTGGTGATCGAGTCGGATGTGAATATTCTCGACGTCGCGGCGCTGGCCGTGATCGTGCGCGAAGCCGGCGGCGTATTTACCGATCTGGAAGGGCAGGCGCTGGATCTGGATACGCGCAGCGTCCTGGCCGGCACAGCTGCGATGCATGCTCTTTCGTTGCAACGACTACGTACTGTCACTCAGGGAGTTTGAATAATGGGAAGTATGGGAAGTTTTCCTGCCTTTGCCGGGTTGCTGCTGGGCAATAGCCCGGCGATTGTCGTCTCCTTTGCCGGCATCATCGTCGCGGCCATCGGCTGGCAACGGGCACCTCGTGCCGCGATGTTGCTGATGATTGCCAGCGTGGTGAACCTGTTGTTGGCGTTCGTCACCGTATGGCTTTACGGCGTCTACGTGCCGCAACTGCCCTCCGAGACGCGCTACGCCTCCCTGCAGATGATTGGCGTGTGGAGCGCGGCGGCCGGCGTGCTGCATGCCGTAGCCTATGGTCTGCTGATTTGGGCCGTCTTTGCCGGGCGCCCGCCCGTGATGCCGCGAGCCCGGGCCTAAGCCGGGTTACAATCGCCCGATGCGCAAACCACCGATCATCCATGCGACCCGCGACGTGCACGGCAGCAGCTTCCTGCACGTCGAGCAACTGGATCTGGAATTCTCCAATGGCGAACGCCGCACCTACGAGCGCCTTAAGGGCAGCGGCACGGGCGCGGTGATCATCGTGCCGATGCAGGACGATGAGACCGTGTTGCTGGTACGCGAGTACGGCGCCGGCGTCGGCCGCTACGAGCTATGCCTGCCGAAGGGGCGGCTCGATCACGGCGAAACCGCGCTGGAAGGTGCCAATCGCGAACTCAAGGAAGAGATCGGTTTCGGCGCGCACAAATTGACTCCGCTGCACAGCCTGTCGCTGTCGCCGTCGTATATGACACATATGGCGCATGTGGTGATGGCACAGGATCTCTACCCGGAGCGCCTGCAAGGCGACGAACCGGAAGAACTCGAAGTGGTGCCGTGGAAGATGTCCGAACTACACCACCTGGTCGAACGCGACGATGTCACCGAAGGGCGTTCTATCGCCGCCCTGTTCATGGCACGCGAGTTCCTCGCCGGCCGCTTTCGTCCCACGTGAGCGGCGAACTTTCCCCCTTGCTGCAACGTGTGGGTGACATCGCCCGCGCGGCAGGCGAAGCCATCCTTGTTGTCTATCGCAGCGACTTCGATGTGGTGCAGAAATCCGATCGTTCGCCGGTCACGGCGGCCGATCTGGCCGCGCAGGAAGTGATCATGGCCGGCCTGGACGATCTGGAGCCGCGACTGCCGGTGGTGTCGGAAGAGGCGCATGCGGCAGCTTGGAGCGAACGACAGAAGTGGACGCGCTATTGGCTGGTCGACCCGCTCGATGGCACGCGTGAGTTCGTCAAGCGCAATGGCGAGTTCACGGTCAACATCGCGCTGATCGATAATCACGAAACCGTGCTTGGTGTAGTGCTGGCACCGGTGACTGGCGAGCTTTATGTCGCCCGGCGCGGCGAAGGTGCCTGGTTGCAGAAAACACCGGGCGGTGCCTGGCAGCGTATCGGCACACGCGACTTGGCGCAGCCGCCGACCGTCGCCGGCAGTCGTTCGCATGGCGGCAGCGCGGTGTCGGTGTTGCAGGTCTTGCTGGGTGACGAGTACACCTCGCATCCGCTGGGATCGTCGTTGAAGTTCTGCGTGATCGCTCGCGGCGAAGCGGACGTCTATTTGCGTCGCGGTCCCACCAGCGAGTGGGACACCGCTGCGGCGCAGTGCGTGCTGGAAGAGGCCGGTGGTGCGGTGTTGGATCTGCGTGGTGAGCCTTTCCGCTACAACCGAGGCGAGTCGTTGCTCAATCCGGAATTCATTGCCGTGGGCGATACGAGTATCGATTGGCGCGGGCGATTGCTGGCATTGGATTTGTGATCGTCACGGTGGGTCGCGACTGAAGTCGCTCCTACAAGCTAGCCGGGCACTGCTAGCTTGTAGGAGCGACTTCAGTCGCGACCATTCAAAGCGAAGCATGCAAAAATTTGGCTGGTTTTCGAGGCTTTCGAACTATGTCGCGTCACACTCTGAATGATCTTCTCGACATCATGACGCGCTTGCGCGACCCCGAGCGGGGTTGCCCTTGGGACGTGAAACAGAATTTCGCCACCATCGCGCCCTATACGATCGAAGAGGCCTACGAAGTGGCCGATGCGATCGACCGACAGGATTGGCACGATCTGCGCGATGAGCTCGGCGATCTTCTTCTGCAGGTCGTTTTTCATGCCCAGATGGCCAAGGAGGCCGGGTTATTCGACTTCGACGATGTGGCGCATGCGATCAGCGACAAGATGCTGCGTCGACATCCGCATGTATTCGGCGATACCAGCTACGACGATATCGAAGCGCAGAAACAGGGCTGGGAAGACATCAAGCGTGCCGAGCGCGCGGCCAAGGGCGAAGGTGTCGACGATACCAGCGCGCTGGCTGGCGTGTCGCATGGCCTGCCCGAATGGAAGCGAGCCACCAAGCTGCAGCAGCGGGCGGCCAAGGTCGGGTTCGACTGGCCGAACGCGGTGCCTGTGCTGGACAAGCTGGCCGAGGAGCTGGACGAAGTGCGCGCCGAGTTCGCCGATGGCGCGGATGTCGGGCGGCTGCAGGACGAAATTGGTGACGTGCTGTTCGTCACGGCGAATCTGGCCCGCCATGCCGGGGTCGATTTTTCACAGGCGATGCGGCATGCCAATGCCAAGTTCGAGCGCCGGTTTCGGCGGATGGAGGCGTTGGCACAGAGTGAGGGCCGGCCCCTGGCCGAGCGCGATCTGGCTGGGCAAGAGGCGCTTTGGCAGCGGGTGAAGGTGCTGGAGCGGTCGTCGCACGATTGAAGACACTGGGCCCCGGCGAACGCCGGGGCCCAGCGCCTTTGCGCTTCAGAAGAAGCCAAGCCATGACTGCTGGCGGTTGACGGTTCCTGAGCACGGACGCAACCTTTTTCCCACCGGTTGCATCTGAGCCTTCGAACCGTTCACTTAAAGGAACCTCACCATGCGTCGCTTGATTCTTGCTGCCTTGCTGGTGGCCCCATTGGCCGCCCACGCGCACGACGACTGCAAATACCAGGCACCCCGCGCGATGAAGCTGGACCTGTCCGGCGTGCGGGAAGTGCAGCTCGAGGTCAATAGCTACGACCTGCATGTCACCGGCAGCGATAGCGCTACCGTCGGCGATCTCAATGGCCGCGCCTGCGCATCCGACCAGAAGTTGCTGGAGGATCTCACGGTCACCCAGCACCGCGAAGGCGATCGCCTGATCGTCGAGCTGGGCGGGCACCATACGACCATCAATTTTTTCGGTAGCACCTATACGGACCTGGACATCAATCTCCAGTTGCCCGCGAAGATGCCCATATCGATCAACGTGGGTTCCGGTGACGGCTGGGTAGCCGGTGTCCACACAGTCAAGGGACGCGTGGGTTCGGGCGATCTGCACCTCACCGACATCGACGACACCTTTATCGGCGGCGTGGGTTCGGGCGATATCGACGGACGCAATATCGGGCGTATCGAGCTGGGCTCGGTCGGTTCGGGCGACGCGAAATTCCATGACATCAAGGGCGACGTCAAAGTCGGCAGCATCGGTTCGGGCGACGTGACGCTGGTCGGTGTCGGCGGCAGCGTGCGGGCCGATACGCTCGGTTCGGGCGATCTGACCGTGCGCAATGTGCGTGGCGATTTCAGCCTGGGTGCGAAGGGTAGCGGCGATGTGCACAAGTCCGATATCTCGGGCAAGGTGAGCGTGCCGCATGATGATGACGATGATTGAGTGCTTAGAGCGCCCCCTCACCCAAACCCTCTCCCCTGGCAGAGCCAGGAGAGAGGGGGCACACTGAGGCAAGTCTTCAACACTGCGCGTTTTTGCTCCCTCTCCCCTGGCTCTGCCGGGGGAGAGGGCCGGGGTGAGGGGGTGCTCTTAGTGCAGCGCCGTCCAAACGACATAAACCACCGGCGCGCACACCAGCAAAAACGGTATCGACACCTTATGAAACAGCCCCATCGCATGAGGCTGTTTTGCCAGGCGCAGGGCGATCAGGTTGGCCAGCGAGCCGATCACCAGGCCAAAGCCACCGACGTTGACGGCCACCGCAAGCGCCATGGCATCCGAGGCATGGTTCAGCAGCAATACCGTCGAGGGCACGTTGCTGATGAGCTGCGAGGCGACGATGCCGCCGATATAGAGATTCACTGGTTTGTCGAGGCTAAGTCGATCAAGACCCGTCTGCACAAGCGGCAACTCGGCCAGATGACCCAGGCCGAGAAAGATCACCGCGAACGTGGCCAGCAGCAGCCAATCCAGGCGCTTGAATGTCTGGCGCTCGATCAGGAACGGCAGAATCACCAGGCCCGCGCCGAGCAGGGCTTCGCCGTGCTCCATCATCATCACCATCATCGACAGTGCTACGACCGATAACAGCCCCAGTGTCGCGCTGACCGGCTGCTCTTCGGCCAGGTGCGTATGCAACTCGATGCGTTCGCGCGGCAGCCAGAACCAGGTAAGCAGGGCGACCATGACGAACATGGTGGCGGCGACCGGAAACATGACGCGCACGAAGGTCAGAAAGGGCAAGTGTTCGTACTGCCACAGCAGCAGATTTTGCGGGTTGCCGATCGGGCTCAACGTGGAGCCCGCGTTCACCGCCAGCGCTTCGAGTATCACCATGCGCAGGATCGGCAGGTTCGACATGCCGCCGATGGCGACGGTCAATGGCACCAGCAGGAACAGGCTGACGTCGTTGGTCAGCACCATCGACAGAACGGCCGTGGCCGAGACCAGGAGCAGGCCGAGGCTGCGCAGGGAGTGCGCGCGTTCGACCAGCGTGGCGGCAATGCGCTGCACCCAGCCGCTGTCGCAGATTCCCCGGATGGCAAGCATCAGACCGAACAGGCCGGCCAGTGTCGGCAGGTGCAGCCAGCGCTGGTGCTCATGCAGTGAACGTGGATCGGCGATGGCCAATACAAGGGTGAGCACGGCAAACAGGATGAGCAGCCATTCCTGTTTAAGGCGCTGAATGAGGAGTGTGGTAGTTGCCATAAGCGCTAAGGTAGCAGCCCGGCCCCACCTATTTCGTCATTCCGGCGAAGGCCGGAATCTACTCCTCAGGATATCGCTTGTCAGTCGAGTCTTCTGACGAGCGACACGTTGAGGAATGGATTCCGGCCTTCGCCGGAATGACGAAATTGGAGGTGAGGTTTGAATTTAGCCTTCGCGCAATAAGCGCATCGGCGATGTACGCGTCACCTTCCGTGTGCCTGCCAGGCCGAGCAGCATCACCACCAAGGCAGCCATCAGCGCAGCGCCAAACAGCGGCCACAACGGCGGCACGAAACCGTCGATATGAAACACCGCATGGCCCAGCCAGATACCGGTGCCCACGGCGCCCAATGCAGCGGTCAAACCAGCCACCAGCCCAAGCAGAGCAAACTCGCAAGCGGCCGCCGCACGCAATTGCGATCGGCGCGCGCCCAGCGTGCGAAGCAACGCGGCTTCATGCCGGCGTTCTGCCGCGCTGGCCGCCAGCGCGGCCGCAAGCACCAGCGCCCCAGCCAGTAGGCTGAAACCCAGCACCCAGCGAACCGCGTTGCCGACACGGTCGACGATTTCGCGTACCCGATCGAGCAGCGAATCCACATCGATCAAACTGAGGTTGCTGTAGTCGCGCGATAGCGTGGCCATCTGTTCGGCGTGTCCGCGTGGCACATAGAAACTGGCGATCCATGTATGCGGCAACTGATCCGCATGCGCGGGATCGAGCAGCAGGAAGAAGTTGACGCGGAACGAGCTCCAGTCGACTTGCCGAATGCTGCCGACCTTCGCATCGATATCGCCTTCGCCGATATTGAAGCTCATCGTGTCGCCGACTTTCAGATGGAACATGTCACGCCAGCTGGTATCGATCGACACCTCGGCCTGCGCCGGGCTTGCTCCGGACCATTGGCCAGCGATCACCTGATTGCTGGGCGGCAACTCGCTGGACCAGGACAGGCGCAGCTGGCGGTCGGCCCAATCTTTTGCGCGTTCGTCCTGGAAATGCAGGCTATCGATCGGCTGGCCGTTGATCTTGGTGAGCTTGCCCACGGCAAGCGGCAGCATGTTGAGTTTTTGCCCACCGATGGACGTCAGCGTCTGCTCGAAACCTGCGCGCTGATCGTCCTGCAGATTGAGTACGAACCAGTTGGGCGTATCGACAGGGAGTTCGCGACGCCAGCCTTCGAGCAGCGCGGGCGCGACAATGGCAAGCAGCAGCAAGGCGACCAGCCCCAGGCTGAGCGCGGTGGCCTGGATCAGACTCATGCCACGCCTGCGTGCCAATGCCGCCAGGCCCAGGCGTAGTGCCGGGTGCGCGCCCGGTGCGACGCGGCGCGCGGTCCACAGCAAGGCGGCCGCCAGCAACGCTGCGACGATGGCTACACCGACCAGACTGGCAGCCAGAATGCCGGCGAGTTTGGCCGAGCCACTCTGCGTCCAGATCAGCAGCAAGGCGACGACGGCGGGCACCAGATACAGCGCGTCGAAGCGGCGTACTTGTCGCGTCACGCTTTCGCGGAACACCGCTACAGGCGGCACGTCGGCAAGACGTGCCAGCGGCGGCAGGGCGAAGCCCGCGAGCACTGCAATACCCATGGCGGCGGAAGCGAACACGGGACCGAGCGGCAATTGCGTCGGCACGGCGGAAAACAACTGGCTGGCGAAGGCCCACGCGCCCTGGGCAAGACCAAGGGCGATGACGATGCCCAATGCCGCCGCAGGAATCGCCAGTGCGGTGAGCGTGCCGATCAGCAGGCCAAGCACGCGCCGACGCGGTGTACCGATGGCCCGTAGCAGCGCGACCTCGTGGGTCTTGCGGCGCGCATAACGCTGCGCCGCAAGCGCGATGGCCACGCCGGCCAGCAAGGCCGACAGCAAGGCCGTCAGGCGCAGAAACGAGCCGGCGCGGTCGAATGCGCTGCGCATCCGCTCCTGGGTCTGCTCCGGCGTCATCAGTTCCGCGCCCTGGGGCAGCTTGCTGCCCTGCGCGTAGCTGCGCCACTGGCGCACGGGCGTGGGGTCGCCCGCGATCAGCAGGCGGTGCCGTGCGCGGCTGCCGGTGCCGAGCAGGCCGGCCTGGGTAGCGTCGTCCAGGCTCATCAGCGCACGTGGTGCGAGCGCAAACAGTTCACCGCCGTCGGGCTGGCGTACCAGTTCGGCGGCGATGCGCAAATTGCGCCCGCCCAATTGCAGCGGGTCGCCCACCTTCAGCCCGAGTGCGACCAGCGCGCGATGATCGAGGTAGACGTCGCCGCTTGTCGGCGCGTGTGCATCGGTACGGTCACGGCCCTGCGTGTCGATGACTTCCAGCGTGCCGCGCAGCGGATAGGCGGTGTCGCTGGCCTGCACGTCGAGCAGCTGGCTGTGTCCGTTGGCAAAGGCGACGCTGGGGAAGCTGGCACCGCGGCTGGTTTTCAGTCCGAGCTTCGCGGCCTGGTCCGCATAGTCGACCGGCAACGATTGCGGCGCCGTGATGCCGAGATCGCCGCCGATCAATTCGGCGGCGCTGGCGAGCATGCCGCGCTCGATACGTGCGGTCAGCGTGGCAACGACACCGAGAGCGACCACGGCCAGCACCAGCGATGCGGCCAGCGTGCGCAGCTCGGACAGGTGCCATTCGCGGCGCAGGCTGCGCAGGGCGAGGCGGAAGAGTTTCATGCATGCGCTCCGCTGTGGATCTTTGTAAGAGCGACCTCAGGGAGCCTCTCACAGCCTCGGTTTTTCATCGTCATCCCGGCGCAGGCCGGGATCCAGTGGCCTCCGTCGTCGATTTTCGCGAACGGCTTCAGGCTCTTTCGCGACAACCGAGCAATAACGCCACTGGATCCCGGCCTGCGCCGGGATGACGAGCTGATGGCGGTGTGCGTGCCGCTCATGAAGCCACCTTTGCGACAGGCTCGGCGTCGGTGACCACACGCCCGTTATCCAACTCGACATGACGCGAACAACGTGCAGCAAGCTTGGGATCGTGGGTGACCAGCACCAGGGTGGTGTGGTGATCCTGGTTCAAGGCAAACAACAGGTCAGTGACATGGTGGCCGGTACGCTGGTCGAGGTTGCCGGTGGGTTCGTCGGCGAACAGCAGGCGTGGGCTGTGCACGAAAGCGCGGGCGATCGCCACGCGCTGTTGCTCGCCACCGGAAAGCTGCGCGGGATAGTGCTTGCGTCGCGGTGTCAGGCCGACCGCTTCGAGTGCTTCGCGGGCGCGACTGCGCGCTTCGTTGCTGCCTTCCAGTTCCAGCGGCAGCATCACGTTTTCTTCGGCGGTCAGCGCGGGCAGGAGGTGAAACGACTGAAAGACAAAGCCGACCAGCCGGCGGCGCAGGTCCGCGCGCTTTTCCTCATCGAGTTTTTCCAGCGCGTTGCCATCGAGCAGAATGCCGCCGCTGGTAGGGGTGTCGAGGCCGGCCAGCAGGCCGAGCAGGGTGGTCTTGCCGGAGCCGGAGGCGCCGACGATGGCAAAGCTCTCCCCTGAATGCACCTGAAGGCTCACACCCCGGAGAATGTCCAGCTGCCCCTCGGGACCTCGTACCGACTTGCTAACATCGCGGGCATCGAGAAGAACACGGGATGTACCACTCATGCTTCGTTTCCTTTCAGTGCTACTGCTGTCGTTGTGTATCGGCGTGGCCCAGGCGGCAGCGCCCAGGACCGTGCTGGTCCTTGGGGATTCCCTGTCCGCGGCGCACAACATCCCGGTGGAGGCGGGCTGGGTGCATTTGCTGGGCGACCGTCTCTCGAACATGGAGACGGGTTGGTCCGTGGTCAATGCCAGCATCAGCGGCGAAACGTCATTGAGCGGCCGCAACCGCCTGCCGGCCTTGCTGGCCAAGTACAAGCCCTCGGTCGTAGTGCTGGAGCTGGGGGCCAACGACGGCCTGCGCGGCCTGCCGCTGGATGCCCTGCGTGCCAACCTGGCCACCATGATCGATCAATCCACCGCCGCCAAGGCCAAGGTGCTGCTGCTGGGGATCGAGCTGCCGGTCAACTACGGGCCACAGTATCGCGACGGGCTGCGCGCCATCTATAGCGACCTGTCGACCCAGAAGCACACGGCGCTGGTGCCGTTCCTGCTCGATGGCGTGGCGCTCGATCCGCAACTGATGCAGGACGATGGCCTGCATCCGGTGGCCGCAGGCGAGCCGAAAGTGCTCGATACCGTCTGGAAGGGATTGCAGCCTTTGCTTAAGTGACTGCCGACGCAACGGAATCTGAATCGTCGCGAGGCGCTTTCACGCATCTATCACCGACTGAATCGTTAGCTGTTCACCTTTGTGAAATTCCAAACGTCCGCGGATGGGAGGCAAGCATGAGTTCACGTGACGAGCAAGCAGGTCTGGTGCTGCTGGTGGAAGATAATCGGCAAATAGCCGAGATGGTCGGCGAATTTCTGGAACGCCGGGGCTACTCGGTCGACTATGCCGCCGATGGCGTCAGTGGCCTGCATCTGGCCGTTTCCAACAGCTACGACGTGGTGGTGCTCGACCTGATGCTGCCGGGCATGGACGGCCTGGATGTGTGCCGCAAGCTGCGCAAGGACGCCAAGAAATCCACCCCGGTGCTGATGCTGACGGCCCGCGACACGCTGGAAGACAAGCTGGTGGGCCTTGAGGCCGGTGCCGACGACTATCTGGTCAAGCCGTTCGAAGTGCGCGAGCTGGAAGCGCGTTTGCGCGCCCTGATCCGCCGCGACCGCCGCCAGGTATCGACCGAGGTGCTCACCGTCGGCGACATGACGCTGGATACGGCCACGTTGCGCCTCACGCGTGGCGGCCAGGAACTGACGGTGTCGCCGATCGGCCTGAAGCTGCTGGCGATCCTGATGCGCGAATCGCCCCGCGTAGTCAGCCGCCGCGATATCGAGCGCGAAATCTGGGGCGACACGCTGCCCGACTCGGACACTTTGCGTTCGCATCTCTACAACCTGCGCCGAGTGATCGACAAACCGTTCGAACGTCCACTGCTGCATACCATCCACTCGGCCGGCTATCGACTTGCGGATCTCGAGTCGGAGGTCGCATCGGCCATGTAACCGGCTCGCGGCCGGCGGCTTCTTATGGAGACCAGGGGTAGTTCGCAAACATCGAAGGGTTCGCAGGGCGGGACGTATTATCGGCGGATTGCGCTGATATTCGGTTTGCAACTGCTTGCACTGATCATCGTCTCGCTCATGGGCGCGTTCAACGTGGCTCCCTTGGGGGCCGTGTTGGCGCTTGTCGTGATCATCAGCGTGCTTGGCTGGTTGGCCGCACGGCGCGAATGGTCGCCGGTCGATCATCTGGTGAGCGTCCTGCGCGGCTGGGACGAGCGTAAGCCGGATCTGACCAGCTGGGAACAGGACCGGATGCCGCGCCGTTCGACGTCGGACTTGCGCGAACTGGCCAAGGGCATGGGCCAGTTCGCCACGCGCATCGCCGGTTACAACCAGCGCGAACGCGAGTTCACCCGCGATGCCAGCCACGAATTACGCAGCCCGTTGACGGTGATCAAGATGTCGGCGGACATGCTGTCGGACGAGCAGGCGCTTGGTGAATTCGGACAGCGTTCGGTTCAGCGCATCAAACGCGCCAGTCGCGAAATGGGGGCGCTGGTGGAGGCCTTGCTGATTCTTGCGCGCGAGTCGGACAACGGCCTGAGCATGGAAGAGTTCGTGGTCAACGAAGTCATTCGCCGCGAACTGGAAGATGCACGCGATCTGCTGCACGGGCGGCCGATCGAACTGCAACTGGAAGAACCAGCACGCTTTGCCCTGCATGGTTCGCCGCAGGTGTTTTCGGTGCTTTGCTGGCAGCTGATCCGCAACGCGTGCCAGCAGGCGGAGCAGGGCACGATCGTGGTGACGGTATTGCCCGGTGCCGTATCCGTGCTGAGCCGGTCATCGCTCGATCAAGCCAATGCGGTCGACCGGCATGGTTTTGAATTGGCGATCGCGCGGCGCATCAGCGAGCGCTTTGCGTGGGAGCTGGAGCTGCAGACGCGCGAGGGCAGGCAGCATATTGCGCGGGTGAAGTTTCCGCAGACGTTGCCGGTTAGCTCGAGCTAGAGCGCCCCCCTCACCCTAACCCTCTCCCCCGGCAAAGCCAGGGGAGAGGGGACATACTGAGGCAAGTTTGAATCGTGCGCGCTTTTAGCTCCCTCTCCCCTGGCTTTGCCGGGGGAGAGGGCTGGGGAGAGGGGGGCTCTTAAAGCCCAGCAGCCACTTTGAACTCACACCCCGTCTTAGCCTTCACCTCATCCACCGTCACCCCTTCCTGCAGTTCGATCAACGTCAGGCCCTGGCCCTTCGCCACTTCGAACACGCAAAGATCAGTGATGATCAGGTCGACCACGGCCTTGCCGGTAAGCGGCAGGTCGCATTCGTTCTTGATCTTCGGCGTACCGTCTTTGGCGGTATGTTCCATCAGCACGACGACACGCTTCACGCCGCTGACCAGGTCCATCGCGCCGCCCGGGCCCTTGACCATCTTGCCCGGCACCATCCAGTTGGCCAGATCGCCGTTGCAGGAGACTTCGAGGCCGCCGAGGATCGACAGGTCGATGTGTCCGCCGCGGATCATCGCGAAAGATTCGGCGCTGGAGAAATAGCTCGAGCCTGGCAGGCTGGTGATGGTCTGCTTGCCGGCGTTGATCAGGTCCGGGTCGACATGCGCGTCATCCGGGAACGGGCCGATGCCGAGCAGGCCGTTTTCCGACTGCAGGGTGACGTCGATATTTTCCGGTATGTAGTTGGCCACCAGGGTCGGGATGCCGATGCCGAGGTTGACGTAGAAACCGTCGCGCAATTCCTTGGCGGCACGCTGCGCCATCGCGATGCGGATCGGGCTTTCCTTGCCGGTGTTGGCGCCGGCAACCGTGCGGAATTCGATGCGCTTTTCGTACTTCTCGCCCTGGATGATGCGGTCGACGTAGATACCCGGCACGTGGATTTCGTCCGCCGCCAGTTCGCCCACGTCGACCAGCTGTTCCACTTCGGCGACACAGATCTTGCCGCAGGTGGCGATCATCGGATTGAAATTGCGCGCGGTCTTGCGGAAGACCAGGTTGCCCAGCTTGTCGCCCTTCCACGCCTTGACGATGGAAAGGTCGGCATGGATGGCCTCTTCGAGCACGTATTCCTTGTCGCCGAAGGTCTTGGTTTCCTTGCCCTCGGCCAGCTTGGTGCCGAACGCGGTGCGGGTGTAGAAACCCGGAATGCCCGCGCCGCCGGCGCGCAGCTTCTCGGCCAGCGTGCCCTGCGGCACCAGATGGAGCTCGAGCTCGCCGGCCAGTACCTGGCGCTCGAATTCCTTGTTCTCGCCCACGTAGGACGCGTAAACACGCTTGACCTGACGGGTCTTCAGCAGCGGACCCATGCCGAAATCGTCCACACCGGCGTTGTTGCCAACGATGGTCAGCCCCTTGGTGCCCGCGGCGAGCAGGGCGCCGATCAGGTTCTCCGGGATGCCGCACAGGCCGAAGCCGCCGGCGGCGATGGTCATGTCGTCGATCAGCAACCCGTCCAGGGCCTGCTTCGCGTTTGCGAAAACCTTATCCATAGCGATGCCTTCTACCTAACTGGGGAGAGTCAGCTGCCTAGGATACGACGGATCGGTGTCAGCCCATGCTGTACGAAGGTCCAGGTTGTGTCGGGACCCTGTTGACGATCTGCGTTTACATGTGTAATTGTTAGTTCCGCTTACACATGTAAACGGTGACTCATGTCGATCAGCGAAGCCGAATCGGTAGTCATGGAGGTGCTGTGGCGGCAGGCGCCGCGCAGTGCCGAGGAGATTCTGGCCGAGGTCGGCCCGCAGCAGGGCTGGCAGGAGGGCACGGTCAAATCGCTGCTCAACCGGCTGTTGAAGAAAAAGGCCGTTCGCGCGGAGCGAGAGGGGCGTCGTTATCTCTATTCGCCCAAGCTCACGCGGGGGCAGTACGTATCCCAGGAAAGCAAAGGCCTGCTCGATCGCCTGTTCGATGGACGCATCGCACCGCTAGTGGCGCACTTCTCCGAACAGCGCAAGCTGAGCCGCAAGGATGTCGCCGAGCTGAAAAAGCTGCTGGAGGAGCTTGACGATGAGCAGCCTTGAATCCTGGTTCCCATCGTTGTGGCTGGCGATTCTCGCGTCGACTTTGTCGCTGCTACTGGTCTTCCTGATGCGTCGTCCCATGCGCCGCTGGCTTGGCGCGGAAACGGCGTTCTTCCTTTGGGCCTTGCCGCCGGTTGCCATCGTGATGACGCAGTTGCCACACCCGGCCGGCATTGCCTTGCCACCGTTGCCTCCATTGATCGTCAGCGTGACGCAGGCATCGGCGATCCCGGCGGCGCATGGTGTGTCCAGCACACTTCACGCAAACAGTTTGCTCGTGCTGACATGGTTGATCGGCGTGGCGATTTGTGCGGCCACGGCTGTTGTGCGGCAGCGCCGCTACGAGCGCCATCTGCATACCGCGGCTCGTTGGACCGCGATCGATCTGGCCTGGCCCGTATGGCAGGCGCCGGACACTCGCACCGGACCGGCCATGGTAGGTGCATGGCGGCCACGCATCGTGTTGCCCGGTGACTTCGAACAACGTTACGACGCCACCGAGCAGGCGCTGATTCTTGCGCATGAAGCCAGCCATGCCCGCCGTCGCGACGGCTGGTGGTGCCTGGTGGCGCAAGCGATGGCATGCCTGTTCTGGTTTCACCCGCTGGTCTGGTGGGCGCTGCCGGCGTTCCGTCACGATCAGGAACTCGCCTGCGACGCTGCCGTCATGCGCAAGCACGCAGGACAGCGTCGCCGTTATGCCCTTGCCATGCTCAAGACCCAGGGGGCGCTCGATGCCTTGCCGGTGGGTTGCGCCTGGTCCCCTCGTCATCCCGTTATGGAGCGTATTGCCATGTTGAAGCGTTCGCAGGTCGGTCGTGTTCGTCGCTGGGTCGGAAAGGTGACCATGGCCAGTCTCGTGTGCGTTTTGGGCGGCGTTGTGTATGCAAGTGCCGTGGATGCGCCGCAGTCTGCATCGCCTGCCGCAGGACATTTCACGTTGAAGCTTGAAGTCGCGACCAGGGGGCAACCGGCGCACTTGCATTCGACGACCTGCCTGGCGCCTGGGCGCGAGCACTACGAGCTGACGGATACCAGCATGAAGGGGTTGCCGCCATGGCATGCCCTCGTCGGCGTGTCGCCGGCCGAGAAGGGGCAACTCATGGTCAACGTGGAATTGTCCGGCGGTACGCTCGACAAGACGGTCTACCCCAAGATCCTGGTGCTGGCCGGGCAGCAGGGCACGATCCAGGTCGGTGAAAAAATCCAGGGTCTTGCGGGCAAACCTGATCAGGATCACACCATCACGATCAAAGCGACCCCAAGCATAGGTTGCTGAGCCGTACGGCTGAGCACGGGACGGCGGCTGGCTATACTCAGCCCACGCCGCCAGTCCGGGAGAACGTCGCGTGAAGTTGCAGTACCTGTTTGCCGCCATGACCGCCCTCGGCATGGCCAGCCTCGTGCATGCCACGACACCCGTGCTGGTGATTCATGGCGGTTCCGGGGTGATCAAGCGCGATATGAACCCGGCGAAAGAAAAAGCCGTGCGGGCCGCGCTGACCCAGGCATTGCAAGCGGGCTATGCACAGCTGAAGAACGGCAAGGCGGCGATGGATGCGGTGACGGCTGCCATCACCGTGCTCGAGGACGATCCGAACTTCAACGCGGGCAAGGGATCGGTATTCACCCACGACGGCAAGAACGAACTCGATGCTGCGGTGATGGATGGCTATTCGCTCAAGGCCGGCTCGATTGCCGGCGTGCATCGCGTAAAGAATCCGATTCTGCTGGCGCGCGCGGTGATGGATAAATCACCGCACGTCATGCTGATCGGCGATGGTGCCGAACAGTTCGCCAAAGAGGCTGGTATCACCCTGGTCGATCCGAGTTACTTCCGCACCGAGGAGCGCTGGCAACAATTGCAACGGGCGCTCAAAGAAGACAAGGCGGCCAAGCCGCATGCCGACGAGGAAACCGCCAAGCACTTCGGCACGGTGGGCGCTGTAGCCCTCGATTCGTTCGGCCATCTTGCCGCGGGCACGTCGACGGGGGGCATGAACGACAAGCGTTACGGCCGCGTTGGCGATTCACCGCTGATCGGCGCCGGTACGTATGCCAATTCCGGTTGCGCGGTCTCGGGTACGGGATGGGGCGAGTTTTATATTCGCACCGTTGCCGCGCACGAGATCTGCATGCGGGTTACGCAGATGCGTGTACCGCTGCGTCGCGCTGCAGCCGAAGTGATCAATCAGGAAATTCCGTCGATGGGTGGCAACGGTGGTGCCATCGCGCTTGATGCAGACGGCAATGTCGCGATGCCGTTCAATACCGACGGGATGTATCGCGGGTGGATTGGCGCTGATGGTGCGCCGCATGTGGCGATTTATGGCGATGAGGATGATGGGGCGGGCGATCCGTTGCCTGCGGTGAGTAGTAGTTCTTCGGAAGAGCCTTGAGCAAGAGCCCCCCTCACCCCAACCCTCTCCCCCGGCAGAGCCAGGGGAGAGGGAGCTAAAAGCGCGCAAGATTCAAACTCACCTCAGTGTGCCCCTCTCCCCCGGCAGAGCCAGGGAGAGGGAGCTAAAAGCGCGCAAGATTCAAACTCGCCTCAGTGTGCCCCTCTCCCCCGGCAGAGCCAGGGGAGAGGGAGCTAAAAGCGCGCAAGATTCAAACTCGCCTCAGTGCGCCCCTCTCCCCCGGCAGAGCCAGGGAGAGGGAGCTAAAAGCGCGCAAGATTCAAACTCATCTCAGTGTGCCCCTCTCCCCCGGCAGAGCCAGGGAGAGGGAGCTAAAAGCGCGCAAGATTCAGACTCACCTCAGTGTGCCCCCTCTCCCCTGGCTTTGCCGGGGGAGAGGGCTGGGGTGAGGGGGCGCTTTTATCTAGCTCTCACCCTCCGGTCGCTCCCGCACCGGATGCTTGCTCAATTTCCGCTGCAACGTCCGCCGATGCATCCCCAGACGCCGTGCCGTTTCCGAAATATTGCCATCGCATTCGGTCAACACGCGCTGGATGTGTTCCCACTCCAGTCGACGCAGTGCCAGCGGCGCTTCCGGTGCATCGACCACATCGTCCTCACCCGTCGACGAATCGCCATCGAGCAGCGCGCGCACCACCGCATCGGCATCGACAGGCTTGGAAAGATAATCATGCGCACCGCGCTTGATCGCTTCGACCGCGGTGGCAATCGACGCGTATCCGGTCAATAACAGAACACGGATCTCCGGCACCAAGGCTTTGAGCTCGGGGATCAATCGCAAACCGTTTTCGTCGCCGAGCTTCAGGTCGAGCACGCAATAGCGCGGATGATGGCGGCGAGCCAATGCGCGTGCTTCGTCGGCATTGCCGGCGGTGATGACTTCGAAACCGCGCGAGCTCAGCGCGCGCGCCAGCACGCGAGCGAAGGTCGGGTCGTCGTCGATGATCAGCAGCGGCTGTGCCGGTGTCGGGCGAGGCGAATCAGTCATCGAAAGGCTCCAGGTGTCACGGGATCGCGGGCCTCCACAACGGCCAGCGGGAGGCGCAGGCACATCTGCGCGCCATCGTCGTAATTATCCGCTATCAGCTCGCCGTCCAGGCGTTCGGCGGTCGCTTCGGCCAGGGCCAGGCCAATCCCCAGGCCGGTCAGCTTGTGCGACAGGCCCAGCGCGATATCGGTGTCTTCGTCAAAGCCAGGGCCATGATCGCGCACGATCAGCTCCAGCCAGCCGCCTTGCTGGCGCACGGTCAGGCTGACCGCGTTGGATTGCTTCAGCGACGAGGCATCGACGGCGTTGTTGAGCAGGTTGATCAGCGCATGGCGCAAGCCCGGCGGCGTACGCAGCACAATCAGGCTGGTGTCCTCATGGATATCCAGCGTCAACTCGGCCTCGGGCCGCAGCAGCTGAAAGCGCTCCAGGCAGCCGTGGATAAAACGCAGCACGGTAAAGCGCTCCGGTTCCTGCGATAGCTGGGCTTTGCCGAACGCGACCATTTCACGCAGGATCGTGCGGCAACGGTCGACCTGATCCTGCAGCAGGGTCAGGTCTTCGCCGAGCGCCTGATCCTGCGCATGATCGCGGCGCAGTTCCGGCAGCAGGGTGCGCATCGTCGACAGCGGCGTATTGAGTTCATGCGCGGCGCCCGCGGCCTGGGTCGCAATGGCGAGGATGCCTTCGTCGCGCAATGCACGCTCACGAATACGCTGCACTTCCATCTGCTGCACGCGCAAGGTGCGCGCGAGCGTATTGATAAAGAACCCGAGCAGCAGGGCGCTGATGACGAAGTTGACGCCCATGCCGGCGATATACAGCGCGATGCCACCGATAAACGCATCCTGCGGCGGCTCCGGCAGTGGTACGTACCAGACCAGCAGGGTCAGATACGCCACGCCCGCCAAGGTAGCGATCGTAAGTACGGCCGTTACGGACAACGCCGCCGCGCTCAGCGCGATAGGCACCAGCAGCAACATGATGAACGGGTTGCTGGCGCCACCGGTGAAATACAGCAGGTAGCCGAGCACCAGCGTGTCGGCTGCCACATGCACGATGGTTTCCCATTCGCGCATCGGCGCGGGTTGGGTCAGCCGCCATGCGGCGAAGACGGAGAAAATCGCCAGTGCGCCGATACCGATCAGCAGCGGCAGCAAGGGGATGGCCAGATGCATCCATAGCGCACAGAAAAACACCGCGAGGCTCTGGCCGGAGATGGCGCATAGCCGCAGCCAGGCCAGCGTCCGGGCGAGAGCGGCCGGGCCGGTGCGTTGCAGTTGCGCTTGGCGCGAGCGGTATTCCATACGGTTCAAACGCAGGCCGGCAGCTGATTGCTACCGGCCTATGGTGCGGTATCAGGCCAGCTCTTCGCTATGCACGGCGGGTAGCGGTGTGTGTTCGGCGTGTGTGTTGGAAAGCTTCTTCATGACCGGCAGCACGGCCAGTGCGACCACGGTGCAGGCAATGCCGACCAGTCCGAGCTTGTTGAACAGGCTGATATAGATCGGCAGGGATTGCACCGGGTCGCTGACGTCCTGCGGAATGCTGGCGTAGTTGGCGACGATGCTGCCCAGGTACTGCGAAATGCCGACGGCGACGTAGTACGCGCCCATCATGAAGCCGCCCATGCGCGCCGGCACGTAGCGGGCGATCATGGCCAGGCCCAAGCCGCTGACCAGCAGCTCGCCGAGCGAGTACAGGCCGTAGCCCCAGACCATGGTCCAGGAAGACACCTGGCCGGCGACGGCGCTCATCGCGCCGATGCCGTACATGAAGAAACCCACCGCAACGGCCGCGAAGCCCAAGGCGAATTTGGCGGCAACGGAGGGATCCTTGCCGATGCGGCCGAGCGAGTTATAGAAGAACACCAGCACCGGGCTCAGGACCACGATCCAGATCGCGTTGAGGTTCTGGTACTGCTCGGGGATCCAGGTGAACAGATGGAAGCCGAACACGCTGAAGGCGAGGTCGACGTTCTTCTGCGCGAACAGGTTCAGCGACGTCGCCATCTGCGCGTAGAAGATGAAGAAGAAGATCGTCTGCACCGTCAGTACCAGCGCCACGATCAGGCCGGAACGCTCGCTCTTCTGACTGTTCGAAATCAGGTAGGCAAAGATGCAAAGAATAATGATGCCGGCCAGGATCACCGCGCCCTTGGCGATCAGCAGGCTCTGCAGGATGCTGGCGGCGACGAACACCATCACCAGCGACGCGGCAACCAGGGCGAGGACACGCTTGATGCTCACCGGCCTTTCGTCAGCCGGCGAACCGATATGCGACAAGGTGCGGAACATCAGCATGTAGTTGCCCAGGCCGAGGATCAGGCCAACCGCGCAAGCACCGAATGCGGTATGCCAGCCCAGCGAATCGCCGTAGTTTTCGCCGACGTAGTTGCGGATCCACGGCGTGGCGGTCATCGAAATCATCGAGCCGACATTCACTGCCATGTAGTAGATGGTGAACGCGCTATCGATGCGCGTGTCATCGCCTTCGTAGATCTTGCGCACCAGGTTGCCGGCATTGGGCTTGAAGAAACCGTTGCCGACCACGATGACGCCAAGCGCCGTATAGAGCAGCGTCGGGTTGCTGGAAGGAATCCACAGCAAGGCGTAGCCGAGCATCAATACGACGGCGCCGGTCAGCATGGTGCGGCGGGTACCGATCAGCTTGTCGCCGACCCAACCGCCGATCGCCGGCGTGGCGTAGATCAACGCCGCCGCGGCACCCCAGACGAGGTTGGCCTTGGTATCGACGAAGCCGAGCTTCTTCATCATGTAGGTGACCATCAACACCTGCATGCCGTAGAAGCCAAAACGCTCCCACATCTCGATCAGAAAAACGGTGGTGAACGATCGAGTCTGTGAGACCGGTAGGTTCTGAGTTGCCATAGTTGTTCCGTACGCGATTCATACAACGGCCGCATGGCGACCGGCGGATGGCCCCTGAGCGGCGGCCATAATCGGTCAAGGGTACCCGATTCGTTCGGCCGGTCGCGCTGCGGCGCGTCAGACAAGACCTTGCGCCAGGTTCGCCGGAGTGTGGCCCGGAGCGGCCAGCAAAGGGGCGCTTGTGGCATCATGCCGCGCTTATCGCCTGAGAATTCCGTCAGATCATGCCGATTTTCCCGCTTTACAGCCTGTCGACGCCTGCCCGCCTCCGGGCCGGAAAGGGTGGCTGACCGATGGCCGCGCAGGGTTTTCGTGGCCCCCGGCAGGTCTGGGCCGCTTTCAAATGGTCGATGAAGGGCCTGCGCGCGGGCTGGGATTTCGAGGCCTCGTTCCGACTCGAGGTAGTGTTGGCCGTCATATTGGTACCCGCAGGCCTTTGGCTGGGCCAGGGCGGCCTGGAAAAGATGGCGCTGATCACCCCGATCATCCTGGTGCTCAGCGCCGAGCTGTTGAATTCCGCCGTCGAGGCGGTGGTGGACAAGGTCAGCCCTGAGTTCCACGAGCTGGCCGGTCGCGCCAAGGACATGGGCTCGGCAGCCGTATTCCTGCTGCTGTTGCTGACCTTCCTGAGCTGGGCGCTGATCCTGGGGCCACGCTTCCTTTAGACCTGCTCGCTAGTTTGTAGGAGCGACTTCAGTCGCGACCAGCCGTGACGTAACCGTGAGTCGCGACTGAAGTCGCTCCTGCAAGAACCAGGTATAGGCCATGTGGAGTGCAGGCCCAGACACAGTTTCGATTGCGCTTTCACACTCCGAGATGCTGCAATGGGGCATCCATCGGAGCGGAGATCGACCTTATGAAACTTTTACGTGTCATTGCGCTGTTGGTGATGATCGTCGGTCTTTCCGGCTGCGGCTATAACGCCATGCAGCGGCAGGACGAAGCGGTGAAGGCAGCCTGGTCCGAAGTGATCAACCAATACCAGCGGCGCGCCGATCTGGTACCGAACCTGGTCAATACCGTCAAAGGCTACGCGCAGCACGAAGAAAGCGTGCTGACCCAGGTGACCAATGCCCGCGCCAAGGTCGGCACGATGCAGCTTTCGCCGGATGCCTTGAACGATCCGCAGAAACTGCAGCAGTTCCAGCAGGCGCAGGGTGAGCTGTCCAGTGCGCTGTCGCGCTTGATGGTGGTCACCGAAAACTATCCGCAGCTCAAGGCGGATGGTTTGTTCCAGAACCTGCAGGCGCAGCTGGAAGGCACGGAAAACCGTATTACCGTGGCGCGCAACCGCTACGTCAAATCGGTCGAGGAATATAACTCGATGATCCGCACCTTCCCGAACAACCTCACCGCGAAGATCTTCGGCTATCAGGTCAAGCCGAATTTCACGGTCGACAACGAAAAGGCGATCTCCACGGCGCCGACGGTGGACTTCGGTACGCATCCGGCTCCGGCCGCCAGCGCGCACTGAGCATGTTTCACCTGGCTGCGAAGCGTTGCGCGGCGTTGTCGCTCGCAACGCTTCGGGCAACGCGAGGTCATATGCCGACACATGATGGGGCAGGGCATCGAATAGCGGCGGCGGCGCGTTGGCTTTTCAGCCTCGCGCTGGCGTGGACGCTGGCGGCTGGCGTGGCTTATGCCGACGATGCGGCCATTCCGCATTTGACCCGGCACGCCACCGACCTCACCGGTACGCTCACGCCGCAACAGGTCGATCAACTCGACGCACGTCTGGTCGAGCTGGAGAAGCGCAAGGGCGCGCAGCTGGTCGTGCTGATGGTCGGGACGACCGCGCCGGAGGACCTGGAAAGTTATTCGCTGAGCGTGGCCGAGACGAACAAGATCGGCCGCAAAGGCAGCGATGACGGCTTGTTGCTGTTGGTGGCCAAGAACGATCGCCGCGTTCGCATGGAAGTCGGTTACGGCCTGGAAGGCGCCATACCGGATGCGGCCACGGCGCGCATCACGCGCGAGTACATCGCGCCGAAATTCCGCAATAACGATTACTACGGCGGCATCAACGATGCGGTCGGTGCCTTGACCCAGTTGATCGATGGCGAAGCATTGCCGCCACCGGTCGAGCCGGTTGTGCGACAGCATCGCGGCATCGATTTGCAGTCCGCGCTGATGATCGGCCTGTTCGCCGCGTTTTTTATCCGCGCCATTTTCGGGCGCGTGCCCGCCGGCCTGCGTTTCGTGTTGGGCGGCGCGGTGGTCGGTGGCGTGCTGTGGCTGGTGGTTTCGATGTTCGCCGGTATTGCAGGCGCCGTACTTGGCGGCCTGTTCATGCTGTTGCCCTCTGGCGGCGGCCGCTCGATCGGCGGTGGTGGCTGGGGCGGTTGGGGTGGTGGCCTTGGCGGCGGTGGCGGCTGGGGCGGAGGCGGTGGTTTGGGTGGCGGCGGCGGTGGCGGTTTCAGCGGTGGCGGCGGCAGTTTCGGCGGCGGCGGTTCGTCGGGGAGTTGGTGAGATGGCACTGACCATGCGACTGCTGCAAAACGCCTTCGATGGCTGGTTCCAACTGTCCAAGCGCTTTCCTGCGCCATTACTCGACGAGGTTGCCAAGCTGGTCGGTCAAGGCGAGCAGACCCACGACGGCGAAGTGCGCGTGGCGATCGAAGCGCGCCTGCCGCTATCGGCTGTGCTGAGCGGCGTAACGGCAAACCGGCGTGCGCATGAGGTGTTTGCGCATCTGCGGGTATGGGACACCGAACACAATAGTGGCGTGTTGCTTTACGTGTTGCTGGCCGAGCATCGGATCGAAATCGTTGCCGACCGCGGTATTGCCCGGCGCGTCGCGACCGACGAATGGAAGTCCATTTGCGAGCAGATGCGCGAAGGGTTTGCACGCGAAGACTGGCGTGGTGGTTTGTTGCGTGGTGTCGAGCAGGCTAATGCGCTGCTGCGGCAGCACTTCCCCAGTGATGGCTCGCATCGTGGGGGCGAATTGGCGGATCAGCCGATTATTCTTTAAGAGCGCCCCCTCACCCCAACCCTCTCCCCCGGCAAAGCCAAGGGAGAGGGAGCTAGGTTGCGCAAGTGCGAAACATTAGGGCTACCTCAGTCGAACTCCCTCTCCCCTGGCTTTGCCGGGGGAGAGGGTTGGGGTGAGGGGGGCTCCTGCTCCTGACAACCTCAAACAAAAAAAGGCGAGCCCGAAGGCCCGCCTTTCCCAAAAAAGTCCGGCTCGAACGAGCTTAGAACTTCTGGTTGTAACGCACGTAGAAGAAGCGGCCGTAATCGTACGACGGGTTGTAGACGAACCCGCTGTTGCCGATCGTGTTGCTCGACGCGGTGTAGAAGAACGGACCCTTGCGGTTGAACACGTTGTTCGCACCGATCGAGAACGTACCGTTCCACGGCGCCGTCCAACGCACCGACAGGTCGTTGAACGCAATCGCACCGACCTGACGCTTCGGGGTCAAGCCAACGCCCGGCGTCACGTAGTTCGGCAGGTTGCACTCCGAACCGCCGTCGAAGTCGAACGCGCAATCTTCCTTCAGGCCCGAGTAGTAACGGATGCCCCAGGTCGCGCCGAAGTTGCCGTAGTTCCAATCCAGGCTGGCATTGGAGCGCACGCGCCAGGTCGAGTACTGGCCAACGTCGTACGACGTCGGGGTGTCGCCACCGAGCATCTGGTTGTACTTGCTGACGTAGTTCGTATCCAGGCTCAGACGGAACTCGCCGAACGAGAACTTCGGCAGGCGATAGGTCACGCCGAAATCGTAGCCTTCGTTTTCAAGACGGCCACGGTTCTGCAGCGCGTAGCTCAGGCCGACAACCTGACCGTTGGCGTCACGGGTGAACTGGCCGCAAGCCGACGAGACGTTGCGCAGGTAGCAGTCGTCCAGCACATCGTCAGGCGTCACCGAGCTGATGATGTTGTTGATGCGGATGTTGTACCAGTCCAGCGACATGTTCAGGCCGTCGATGTAGCTGGGGCTGTAGACCAGGCCAAGCGTCTTGCTGAGCGAGGTTTCCGGGCGCAGATTTTCGTTCGAGCCCGAAATGAACGGCGTGATCGACTGCGAGGGCAGCGAATCGACGGCCTTGCCCGCGCCGTCGGTCTGACGGAACGTGGGCGACAGGCCCGCGGTACGGCAGTTGGCGATAGCGTTGGCATTGCCCGTACCGGCGGCACCGAACTTCGTGTCGCAAGGATCGGAATAGACGTCGAAGGTCTGCGTCTGGCCGCCGTACAGATCGTTGATCGTCGGCGAGCGGAAGCCCTGCGAGATGCTGCCACGAACCATCAGGTCGTCGAACGGCTTCCACTGCAGGCCGAACTTGCTGTTGGTGGTGCTGCCGAAGGTGCTGTACTTCGAGTAACGGCTGGCCAGGTCGACCGACAGCAGCTTGGCGCCGGGGAGGTCAGCCAGCACCGGGATGTTCAACTCGACGTAGGCTTCTTTCGTGTTGTACTTGCCCGACGACGGATCCGACGACGGATTGGTCGAGTTGCCGGTGGCCGAGAAAGCGTCCGGGCGGTTGTAGCCCGACTCACGGCGGTATTCCAGGCCCGCAGCGAACTGCATGCTACCGGCCGGCAGCTGGAACAGATCGCCCGAGATGTTAGCGGCGAAATCATTTTCCTGCGTACCGAAGGTGCCGCTGGTCGGTGCGCCGATGTAGTTGAGCATGGCCGGGGTCAGGCCGCCGGCAGCCGAAAGGATGTTGACCGGGGTGCAACCGGTGACCACGGCGCCCGGACGGCCGCACTTGATCGAACCGTCGGTGTCCCTGAAGGACGGGCCAAGGCCCTGTGCCAGGTTCAGCAGGTTGTAGTTGCCGGTGCCGTACTCACTGCCCTTGTTGCGGTTGATGTAGCCGCCGACATCCCAGTTGAAGTTACGCTCGCCGATCTGGAACGCGCCTTCGAAACCTGCGCCGACGCGGTAGGTCTTGACGGTGTTCTTGGTGACACGCGGCGATTCAACGGCACGGCGCAGGAATTCGACGTCCTGCGGGTTGGCGTAACCCTGCTGGCTGCCCAGCGGGTTGTAGTAGCTGTCCTTGTCCAGCACCAGACCGGTGTTGCCGGTGCCTAGCGGATAGCCGGCGACCTGGATCAGCGAGCTGCGCTCGGTGTAGGCCGCGTCGGCGCGGAAGCTGACGTTGTCGGTGATCGCGTAGTTGACCTTGCCGAACAGCGACTTACGCTTCGTCTCCGGCATCAGCATCATCTGCTGATTGGCGTCGTAGTTATCGGCCGAGCTGTAGGGGTGGTAGTCGGCGAGCTTGGTCGCATCGCCACCCGGGTTGAGTTTGAGCCCATTACCCGACGGGTCGTTGTTGATCAGGCCGCCCGGTCCGTACGGCGACAGGCCGGAGGTCGGATGCAGCGGGCCCTGCGGATAACGCGAAAAGTCGCGGTCACGCGCCCACACCGGGTTTTCCTTGTTGTAGGTGCCGCTGAACACATAGGACAGCTTGCCGATCTTGTTGCCCCAGGTGAAATCGTACTGCTGCTGGGTGCCGTCGCCCTGGCCGTACTTGCCGTAGTAAACGTTGGCGTCGCCGCCTTCGATGTTCTGACGGGTGATTATGTTGATCACACCGGCGATCGCATCGGAGCCGTACACGGCCGAAGCGCCGTCCTTCAGCACGTCGATGTGATCGATGATCGAGGACGGGATGGTGTCCAGGTCGGTGAAGCCGTCGGCGTTGGTACCCCAACGGCGACCGTCGACCAGCACCAGGGTGCGTGCCGAACCCAGGCCGCGCAGGTCGACGTACGAACCACCGGCATAGGTGTTCGAGGTCAGCACGGCCGACTTGGTGTAGGACGGGGAGCCAGCTGCCGTGATGTGCGACAGGATGTCGCCGACATTCACGAAGCCCTGCTTCTGGATTTCTTCGCGGCTCATCGTGAAGACCGGCTGGGCGGTCTCGACGTCCACGCTGCGGATGCGCGAGCCGGTGACCGTGATGGTCTCCAGGTTCTGCGTCTTGGGCTGGTCAGGGGTGGTGGGGGCGGCGTCTTGGGCCGAGGCAGCCCAAACGGGCATCACGAGAGCCGCTGCAATGGCAGCGGCCAACAAGGTCTTTTGCTTCATTAGTTATGCAACTCCGAAAAATCCCCAGCCGCCAACATTCCTTGCCGGCTGTCTGGTTCCCTAGATTTGCACGCTGCCCTCGGGGTTGAGATCGCGTGCCTCGGCATCGCCGATGCTGTGGGGCAGCGATGTGAGGCCGACGTTAAGGCAAGAAGATGCGTTAACGCAATATGTAGCGCACAAAAAGAAGCGAAAGCCGCGATAAATGGTTGTAACACAAGAAATTTTGTGTCGGCGAATGTGACTTGGCGGACGTATTTCGATAGAAAATACTTGAAATTCAATTGCTTATAATGGATTTGTCATCTTGGTTTGGTATGCGGGACTTGGTTTTCCTTCTTGGAGTTGGCGTCCCTACCATTTTCGTTTTCTTGCGCACAAATTTGCGCTTTTGTCTAGTTTTGGTGAAGGCGATCGGTGACTTTGCGTGCTGCGGTCGCGACTGAAGTCGCTCCTACAAGCTAGGAGAGGCCCAGCTAGCTTGTAGGAGCGACTTCAGTCGCGACCGACCGCCACGTAACCGAACCCCACAAAAAAAGGCGGACCCGAAGGTCCGCCTTTCCCAAAAAAGTGCAGCTCGGACGAGCTTAGAACTTCTGGTTGTAACGCAGGTAGAAGAAGCGGCCATAGTCGTACGACGGGTTGTAGACAAACCCGCTGTTGCCGATCACGTTGCTCGATGCGGTGTAGAAGAACGGACCCTTGCGGTTGAACACGTTGTTCGCACCGACCGAGAACGTACCGTTCCATGGTGCCGTCCAGCGCAGCGATAGATCGTTGAACGCGATCGCACCGACCTGGCGCTTCGGCGTCACGCCGATCCCCGGCGTCACGTAGTTCGGCAGGTTGCATTCCGAACCGCCGGTGAAGTCGAACACGCAGTCTTCCTTCAGGCCGGAGAAGTAACGGATGCCCCAGGTTGCGCCGAAGTCGCCGTAGGTCCAATCCAGGTTGGCATTGGAGCGCACACGCCAGGTGGAGTACTGACCCACGTTGTACGACGTCGGCGTGTCGCCACCGAAGATCTGGTTGTACTTGCTGACGTAGTTGGTATCGAGGCTTACGCGGAAACTGCCGAACGAGAACTTAGGCAGACGATAGGTGATGTTGAAGTCGTAGCCTTCCGTCTCCAGGCGGCCACGGTTTTCAAGCGTGTACGACAGGTTGGTTACCTGGCCGTTGGCATCGCGGGTGAACTGGCCGCACGCCGATTGCACGCCACGCAGGTAGCAGTCGTTGAGCACGTCATTAGGCGAGACCGAACTGATGATGTTGTTGATACGGATGTTGTACCAGTCCAGCGACATGTTCAGGCCGTCGACGTAGCTGGGGCTGTAGACCAGGCCCAGCGTCTTGCTGAGCGAGGTTTCCGGTCGCAGCTTGTCGTTCGAGCCGGAAACGAACGGCGTAGTCGATTGCGCGGGCGCGGAGTCTACCGGATTGCCGGCGCCGTCGGTCTGGCGGAATGTCGGCGACAGCCCGGCGGCACGGCAATTGGCGATGGCGCTGGCATTGCCGGTACCGGCAGCGCCGAAGGCGGAGTCGCACGGGTCCGTATAGACGTCGAAGGTCTGCGTCTGGCCACCGTACAGATCGTTGATTGTCGGCGAACGGAAGCCCTGCGAGATGCTGCCGCGAACCATCAGGTCGTCGAACGGTTTCCACTGCAGGCCGAACTTGCTGTTGGTGGTGCTGCCGAAGGTGCTGTACTTCGAATAGCGGCTGGCCAGATCGACCGACAACAGCTTGGCGCCGGGCAGGTCGGCCAACACCGGAATATTCAACTCGGCATAGGCTTCCTTGGTGTTGTACTTGCCCGAGGTGGCCTGCGACGAAGGATCGGTCGAGTTGCCGGTGGCCGAGAACGCGTCCGGACGGTTGTAGCCCGCCTCGCGGCGGTATTCCACGCCCGCGGCAAACTGCATCATGCCCGCCGGCAACTGCACGACGTCACCGGTGATGTTGGCGGACAGGCCAGTGGTCTGGGTGCCGTAGGTACCGTTGGTGTTGACGCCGATGTAATCGAGCATCTCCGGCGTCAGGCCACCCTGGCCCGACAGAATGTTCACCGGCGTGCAGCCGGCAATCACGGCACCCGGACGGCCGCAGCGAATGACACCGTCACTGTCGCGGAAAGACGGGCCGAGTGCGTTCTGCAGGTTAATCAGGCTGTAGTTGCCGGTACCGAAAACACTGCCGTGGTTCTTGTTAAAGAAGCCGCTGACGTCCCAGTTGAAATTGCGATCGGCCGCCTGGAACGCGCCCTCGAAACCGGCGCCGACACGATAGGTCTTGACGGTATTCTTGGTCATGCGGGGCGATTCAACGGCGCGACGCAGGAATTCGACGTCCTGCGGGTTGGCGTAGCCCTGCTGGCTGCCCAGCGGGTTGTAGTAGCTGTCCTTGTCCAGCACCACGCCCGTATTGCCCGAGCCGAGCGGATAGCCGGCGATCTGGATGTTGGCGGTGCGCTCGGTATAGGCGCCGTCCAGACGGAAGCTGACGTCGTCGTTGATGGCGTAGTTGAGCTTGCCAAATAGCGATTTACGCTCCGAGCCGCTCAACAGCATCATCTGCTGGTTGGCGATGTAGTTATCGGCCGAGCTGTAGGAATGGTAGTCGCCGAGTTTGGTCGGATCGCCATCAGGATTCAGCACCAGGCTGCCGCCAGGAGCATTGTTGATGATGCCGTTGGGACCGTACGGCGACAGGCCGGAGTTCGGATGCAACGGCCCCTGCGGATAACGCGAAAAGTCGCGGTCGCGCGCCCACACCGGGCTTTCCTTGGTGTACGTACCATTGAACACGTACGACAACTTGCCGATCTTGTTACCCCAGGTGAAATCGTACTGCTGCTGCGTACCGTCGCCCTGGCCGTACTTGCCGTAGTAGACGTTGGCTTCGCCGCCCTGGATGTCCGAACGGGTGATGATGTTGATCACGCCGGCAATCGCATCGGAGCCGTAGATGGCCGATGCACCGTCCTTCAACACATCGATGCGCTCGACGATCGATGAGGGAATCGAGTCGAGGTCGGTGAAGCCATCGGCATTGGTGCCCCAGCGACGGCCATCGACCAGCACCAGCGTGCGCGCAAAGCCCAGGCCACGCAGTTCGACATACGAACCGCCGGCATAGTTGTTGGACGTCAAGACGGCCGACTTGCTATAGCTGGGCGCACCGCTTGCCGTAAGGTTGGACAGAATGTCGCCGACATTCACGAAGCCCTGCTTCTGAATGTCCTGACGGCTTAGCGAGAATACCGGCTGCGCGGTCTCGACATCGACGCTGCGAATGCGCGAGCCGGTGACGGTAATGGTTTCGAGGTTCTGCGTCTTGGCCTTGTCGGCGCTTGCAGAGGAGGCATCCTGCGCGAATGCGGTGAAGGGCAGCACGAGAGCCGCTGCAATGGCCGTAGCCAGCAGTGTCTTTTGCTTCATGTTGTAAAAGCTCCAGTTTTGACTTTGAACAACCAGCAGCCCTCCGCCAGCGTTTCCTCGCCGGTCGTAAGGGGTTCCTTGGTTGGCGTGCCGTACCCGGGGTTGGGTCGGCATGCCGCGGCATCGCTGGCCGTGGGGCAGACGATGTAAGGCGGACGTTAAGCCAAAACGGCGCGCAGGCGCAACTTCTTACGAGTCAAAAGCTAGATCGGCGACTTGCAAGTTATTGTTATTTATGAATTATAAAATTCGTGGCCGGCAGTCGCTACCGGCCACGAGGTCGTCGCTTAGTGGCTCGCCGCTGCGTCCGGGCCGATATTCTTGGCCAGGAAGGCTGCCAGGCGGTTATAGAACTCGACGTTGTTTTTCTCGTCGTAGAAGCCGTGGCCCTCGCCCGATTTGGTGAGCGACTCGTAAGGCTTGTGTGCGGCGTCGAGCGCGGCACGCATCGCCTTGAACTGGGCGAACGGAGCGACCTGATCGTCTTCGCCGTGTACCAGGAATACGGGGATGTCGATCTTGTCCACGAGCTTGTCGGGCGAGTTGGCGGCCAGTTCGGCCGGATCCTTGCCGAGCGTCTTGTCAAAGAAGCTGCGATCGAATTTGCTTGAGCTGACGTCGTGGTCGTACATCATCTTCAGATCGTAGACGCCCGCATAACCGACGGCGCATTTGAACAGGCCCGGTGCGCGAATGGGGGCCATCATGGCCGAGTAGCCACCGAAGCTCGCACCGAACACGCAGATGCGCTTGGGATCGGCGTAGTTCTCGTTGATCGCCCACTTCACGCCATCGATCAGATCCTGCTGGATGCGGCCGCCCCATTGCTTGTAGCCGGCATGTTCGAAGTTGACGCCACGTCCACCCGAACCGCGAAAGTTGACTTGCAGCACGAGGTAGCCGCGGCTGGCGACGAACTGCGCGAGGTCGTCATAAAACCAATCATCCTTGATGCCGAAGGGGCCGCCATGAGGCAGCAGTACCATCGGCAGGTTGGCTTCGTTGACATCGCGCGGGATGGTCAGGATCGCTTCGAGCTCCTTGCCGTCATTGGCCTTGAAGTGCACCGGCCGGCGCGACGCCATCTTGTTCGGATCGATCCACGGTGCCGACGCAAAAAGCTTGCGTACTTTGTAAGTGGTGGTATCGATCAGCATATAGCTGCCCGGATCGCGGTCGCTGGAGACCGAGAACAACAGCTGTTTTCCGTCCTGGCTGTAATTGATGAAGTTAACCAGTTCGCCCGGAAATTTCTGGCTCAGCGCCATGTGAAGCTTGGCGGCGGGCAGGTCCGGGTTGGTATAGACCGGTTTTGGAATGCCCGTGCCGTAGGTCACCGCAAAAGGTTCGTAAGGGTGCGGCGTGTATTGAACGCCATCGACTTCGCCGAACGCGTCTTGCGCCAATACGCGTCGATCGCCACCGCTTTCGTCCTGCTCGATCAGGCTGCTGGGGCCGCCGTCGGCGCTGTAGAACGCATAGACATGCTTGCGATCGGGCGTCAGTGCCTTGGGTTCGAAATAACTGCCGACCAGTTTGCTGTCGAGGTTGGCCCAGCCGCTGGCTTCGCGATGGTAGACCACGTAATTGAAGTCGTTGTTGTTGCCGAATGCGTAGTGAGCGACACCGTCATCACCCACGAAAAACTGCATATTACCAACGCTGATATCGCCGGCCAGCCTGCGCGATCCCTTGATCCCGTCGATCTCGTAAACCGAGCTGATGTTGTCGTTATCCCAGAGGTTCTCGCTCGCATAAAAATGGCCGTCATTCTTTTCCGGGATGGCGGTTACAAAAGCGGAGCCACGGTCCCGGCCACGCGTGCTGCCGCGCTTGCTGGCGCCCACGTCGTAACCGTAAAGATAGTCCTGGTTTTTGCCGTCGAGATCGGTCGCGATAATTTCGCCGGTACGCTTCGGTACGTCGATGGAGCCGAATACGCGCCCTTTTTCGACCACCAGGCGCGTGTTGCTTACCCAATAGATATCGGCAGGCAGCTCATATTTGGGCATCCGCAACACGCTGACCGGCTGGGTCATGTCGTCGACGCGAAACACCATGAGCGAATGACTGCCGGCGGAGTTGTCGTCCATACGCAGCGCCAGATATTGCCCGTCCGGCGACAGGCGCGGGGTGGACAGTTCGGCGTGGCGGGCGAAATCTTCGACCGGAATCAGGTCTGCTGCGAGCGCAGCGACAGGCAATGACAGGCACAACGCGGACAGCGCAGTCCGCGCAACTCGAAACAGCATACGTTTTCCCCCATTCGCTCCTTCGATAATGCCCTGGACGCCAAGGAGCCTGGCGTCCGGCACCCGGAGGTCTCAAGTCCCGTACTCCCCAGTAACCGGGCCTGCCTTCCGTCCTGCGAGTATAGCGACGGGCTGGCGACAGTCGAGTGTGTCCCCGGCGCGCTACAATTGGCCTTTGCCATCGCTCCGAGTGCCATGAGCCAGCCTTATACCGTCGCCATCGATCCTGTCGCCTTTCACCTGGGGCCGGTCCAGATCCACTGGTACGGCCTGATGTATCTGCTGAGCTTTCTGGGCGCATGGATGCTGGGCGAGCACCGCCGCAAGCAAGGCCGCTTGCCGGTAAGCCGCGATGCGCTGGGCGATCTGGCCTTTTACGCGATGATGGGCGTGATCGTCGGCGGTCGCGTCGGCTACATGTTGTTCTATACCAACATCCACTGGATCTGGACCGACCCGCTGGCCCTGTTCAAGGTATGGGACGGCGGCATGAGCTTCCACGGCGGCCTGCTCGGCGTGCTGGTGGCGGGCCTGTGGTGGTCGCGCCGGCACAAGCTGCATTTCATGGACACGGTGGATTTTGTGGCGCCACTGGTGCCGATCGGCCTGGGGCTGGGCCGCCTGGGCAACTTCATCAACGGCGAGCTTTGGGGCAAACCCAGCAACCTGCCGTGGGCGATGATCTTCCCGAACGCAGGCGAGCAGGATACGCAGCTGGCGGCCGGCGACCCCGCCTTGGCCAAGATATTCGAGCAGTTCCACGGCCTGCCGCGCCAGCCCTCGCAGCTGTACGAAATGCTGCTGGAGGGCGTGGTGATGTTTGCCGTGCTGTGGGTGGTATCGATGAAGCCACGCCCGCGCTATCTCGTTTCCGGCCTGTTCGCCCTGATGTACGGCTGTTTCCGCTTCCTGGTGGAGTTTGTCCGGCTGCCCGACGTGCAGTTGGGCTATCTCGCCTTCGGTTGGCTGACCATGGGGCAGATCCTGTCCCTGCCGCTGATCGCCATCGGGCTTATATTGCTGGCCATGTCGCGGCGTGCGCCCATCCTGGCGCCCGCGACCGAATCGGCCAAGGTTTAATCTCATGCGCGCCTATCTTGATCTGCTGCAGCACGTACTCGACCACGGGGCCGAGAAGTCCGACCGCACCGGCACGGGTACGCGCAGCGTATTCGGCTGGCAGATGCGCTTCGATCTGGCGCAGGGTTTCCCGCTGGTCACCACCAAGAAGCTGCATCTGAAATCGATCATCCACGAGTTGATCTGGTTCCTGCGCGGCGACACCAATATTGCCTACCTCAAGGAAAACGGCGTCAGCATCTGGGACGAATGGGCCGATGCCGACGGCGAGCTGGGCCCGGTCTACGGCAAGCAGTGGCGCGCCTGGCCCAAGGCCGATGGCGGTACGGTCGATCAGATCAGCTGGGTGGTCGACGAGATCCGCCGCAACCCGGATTCGCGCCGCCTGATCGTCAATGCGTGGAACGTGGGCGAGCTGCCGAAGATGGCGCTGATGCCGTGCCATGCGTTGTTTCAGTTCTATGTGGCGAACGGTCGTTTGAGTTGCCAGCTGTATCAGCGCTCGGGCGATATTTTCCTGGGTGTGCCGTTCAATATCGCCAGTTACGCGCTGCTTACGCACATGATCGCGCAGGTCTGCGGCCTGCAACCGGGCGATTTCGTCTACACGCTGGGCGATGCGCATCTGTACAACAACCATGTCGAGCAGGCTCGGCAGCAGCTGGCGCGCGAGCCCAAGCCGTTGCCCAGGCTGGTGCTCAATCCTGACGTGCACTCGGTGTTCGATTTCCGCTTCGAAGACATCGCCGTGCAGGACTACGCGCCACACCCTGCCATCAAGGCGCCGGTCGCCGTCTGAGGGCAAGAGTTTGCGCCGCGCCTGTCGAGCCCCCTTGGCGCGATCCTGCTAATATTCGATGCGCTGGGCCGGGCGATTTGTTCGGCGCAGGGTGTTCTTTAGGCTGCTGAACTAGGATTTCCATGGCTATTTCGTTGATCGCCGCGCTGGATGAAAACTCTGCCATTGGCCGCAAAGGCCAGCTTCCTTGGCATTTGCCGGACGATCTGCGCTGGTTCAAGCAGCTCACCCTCGGCAAGCATGTGCTGATGGGTTACAACACGGCCATCTCGGTGGGACGTGCATTGCCTGATCGCGTCAACCTGGTTCTGAGCCGCAAGCACGAAGCACCGTTTCCGGGACAGATCACCGTTCGCACGGTGCAGGAAGCCCAGGCCCGCTGCGGCGATACCGGTTTGATGGTCATCGGTGGCGCGCAGGTGTACGCCGAAGCTCTGCCGATGGTGCGCCGCATGTACCTGACCTGGGTCAATGCAGCGACCGAGGGCGCGGACACATTCTTCCCTGGCGTCCATTTCAGCGACTGGACCGAAGTCTCGCGCGTGCATCACAAGAAGGATGCCGAGCATAAGTACGACTTCGACATGGTCGAATACATCCGCAGCGCCTGAGTTTCCCCGGCCATCCCATGCATGTAATGGCCGGCATCCTTCGCGATACCGCCGGCCGCGTCTTGCTCGCGCAACGGCCGCCCGGCAAGCATCTGGCTGGGCTGTGGGAATTTCCTGGCGGCAAGATCGAGCCGGGCGAAAGCCCATGGCATGCCCTGGTGCGTGAGTTGCGCGAAGAGCTTGGGATTGATGTCGAAGACGGTAAGCCGCTGATTCGTATTCCCTGGCGCTATGAAAGGGGCGAGTTGTGCCTCGATGCATGGCTGGTCGAGCGTTGGGATGGCGAGCCTGCATCGCTGGAAGGCCAGGCCTTGCAATGGGCGTTGCCGGATGCGGTGGATCTTTCCATGCTCGCGCCGGCCGATCGGCCCATTCTTCAGGCGCTTCGGTTGCCTTCTGTCTATGCCATTACGCCGGCTGATACGCAGCAAACGGATTGGCACGTGTTGCGGGAACGCGTCGCTGGAGCGATCGAACAGGGTGTCCGATTGATCCAGTTGCGGTTGCCCTTATGGAGTCGAGAGGCCGTGCGCGAGCTGGCTGCTGCGCTGCTTTCGTCGGCGCGATCGCGTGGTGCCTGGTTGATGCTCAACGAGGATGTCGAGGGGGCGCGGCAGTTGGGCGATGGGGTAGGGGTGCAGCTCAAGAGTGCACAACTGAGCGCGTGTGCCGAGCGGCCGTTGCCGTTACATCAGTTGGTTGGTGCCAGTTGTCATGATGCGGCTGAGCTGGCTATGGCGGCATCTCTATCCGTCGACTTTGCGACATTGTCGCCGGTCATGCCCACCGCTTCGCATCCGGGTGCTTTGGTGCTTGGATGGGAGCGTTTCGAGGCTTTGGTTGAGGCGGCTTCGTTGCCTGTGTTTGCGCTGGGCGGATTATCGCCAGTCGATCTCGATCAAGCACGTCGTTGTGGCGGTCAGGGTGTGGCCGGGATTCGCGGGTTTTGGTGATGGTTGCCGTTATGAAAAATCTGCGCTGAGGTTTAAAAGCCCCCCTCACCCCAACCCTCTCCCCCGGCAAAGCCAGGGGAGAGGGAGCCTACTGAGGTAACCTCATTGTTTCGCACTTGCGCAACTTAACTCCCTCTCCCCTGGCTTTGCCGGGGGAGAGGGTTGGGGTGAGGGGGAAGCAAGAGGCGATGCGAAGCAAGCCTTCAACGCGCGCTCACCAGCCCTAAATACTTCTCATGCAACCGCTCAACAGCCGGTCCGAGCGCCGCCTCATCCCCATCGTTATCAATCACATCATCGGCAATCGCCAACCGCTGCTCCCGACTCGCCTGCCGATCCAGCATGCGCTGCGCCAGCTCGGCATCGATATGGTCGCGCTGCATCAGCCGGCCTAGCCGCACATCGTCCGGCGCATCAACCACCAGCACCCGATCGACCCAGCGATAGTGCTCGATATTCTCCGCCAGCAGCGGAATAGCCAGCAGGCAATAGGGTCCGCGGTCAGCCAGGGCGTGCTCGCGCAGCCACTGGCGCACCCGAGGGTGGGTAATGCTCTCAAGAGTCAGCCTGGCCTGATCATCCGCAAAGACCCGGCGTCGCATGGCAGCGCGATCCAGTTTGCCCTCGGCATCCAGGACCTCAGGCCCGAACGCAGACACGATCGCCTGCAACCCCTCGCTTCCCGCCGCAACCACCTCGCGCGCCGCGATATCCGCGTCATACACCGCAATACCCAGGGATTCAAAGCATCGCGTCACCGCGCTCTTGCCGGAGGCAATGCCGCCGGTCAGCGCGATGACGTAGGGGTGTTGCGCAGAACTCATCGCATGCCGCTAAGGTTCAAATAGGTCTGCAGCAGTGTATCGCCCGCCATAAACCAGACCCATCCGGCCGCCGCGATAAACGGCCCGAATGGCATCGGCACCTCGCGCCCGAGCTTGCGGGTCGCGATCAATACCACGCCGAACAGGGCGCCGATCAACGAAGACAACAGGATGATCGGCAGCAGGGCGGATGGCCCCATCCAGGCGCCCATCGCGGCCAGCAGCTTGAAGTCGCCATAACCCATGCCTTCCTTGCCGGTCAGCAGCTTGAACAGCCAGTACACGCTCCACAGGCTGAGGTAGCCGACGACGGCGCCGATGATCGACAGGTTCGGCGTGGTGAACATGGTCCACAGGCTGAGCAGCAAGCCCAGCCACAGCAGCGGGTAGTTCAACGAATCGGGTAGCAGTTGGGTGCGGAAATCGATGCCGGAGAGGGCAATTAGCAACCAGGTAAAGACCAGCCCGGCCAGGGTGGCCCAGCTGACGCCGAGCTTCCACACGATCAGTGCGCTCAGCACCCCCGTCAGCAACTCCACCAGCGGGTACTGGATCGAAATGGGCGCCTTGCAGTAACGGCAGCGGCCTCCCAGGAACAGCCAGCCGAACAGCGGAATATTGTCGCGAATCGCCAGCTTGTGCTTGCAATGCGGGCAATGCGACGACTCCACCACGATGCCGGGCGGCAGCGGGCTTTCATCGGCCGGCAGCTCCAGGATCTCGCGTGCCTCATTGCGCCACATCGCGTCGATGCGCGCCGGCAGCCGCAGGATCACCACATTGAGAAAACTGCCCACCAGCAAGCCGACGACGGCAGCGATGACGATCCAGATCCAAAGGTCGAGCTCGGGCATACGGGCGTTTCCGAAACGTAGATAAGACAAAGCCCCCCTCCCGGCGGGAGAGGGGCTTCACACGGCAAGCTTACACGGTGCCGGCGAGTTTGAAGATGGGCAGGTACAGCGCGATCACCATGCCGCCGACCAGACCGCCGAGGATGACCATGATCATCGGTTCGAGCAGGGTGGACAGCGTGTCGACGGCGTTATTGACTTCTTCCTCGTAGAACTCGGCCACCTTGAACAGCATATTGTCCAGGGCGCCGGATTCTTCGCCGATGGCGGTCATCTGCACCACCATGTTCGGGAACAGGCCGGTCTGACGCATCGACAATTGCAGCTGGTGGCCGACGGCGATGTCATCGCGCATCTGCAGGATGGCTTCGCCGTAGACGATACTGCCGGTAGCGCCGGCGACGGCTTCCAGGGCCTCTACCAAGGGGACGCCCGCGCGGAAGGTCACGCCCAGCGTACGGGCGAAGCGGGCGATCGCCGATTGGCGCAGGATGTTGCCGATAACCGGAATCTTGAGCGAGACACGGTCCAGGAAATGGGCGAACTTGAGCGAGCGCTTCTTGGCGAAGATCAGTGTTGCAATGCTTCCCACGATGCCGATTAACAACGCCCACCAGTACGATTGCATGAACTTGGACGCCGCCACCACAACCATGGTCGGGACGGGCAATTCGGCACCTGCGTCCCTGAAGGTCTGCTCGAACACCGGTACCACGAAGAGCAGCATGATGACGCAGACCAACAACGCGACCGCTAGCACCATGACGGGATAGAACATGGCCTTCTTGATCTTGGCCTTGATGCCCTCCATGCGCTCTTTATAGGTCGCGACGGTATCGAGCACCGTATCCAGTACACCCGCCGATTCGCCGGCATGCACCAGGTTGCGATAAAGCTCGTCGAACTGGACCGGGTACCGCGCCAGGGCTTCGTGCAGCGCCTGACCACCCTCGATCCCCTGCTTGACGTCGGTGAGGATGTTCTTGAAGCGGACGTTCTTCTGGCCATCGGCAATGATGTCGAAGGACTGCACCATCGGTACACCCGAGGCCATCATGGTGGCGATCTGGCGGCTGAAGATAGCCACGTCGCGTGGCTTGACCGTGCTGCCTGACGAGCCAAACAGCGGTTTGGACCGCTCGCGCACCGTCTGCGGGTTCATGCCCTGCCGCCGTAGTTCCGCCTTGACCAGCGAGGCGTTCTTGGCGGCCATGTCGCCCTTCATGCGCTTGCCGCGCTTATCCAGTGCGACCCACTCGTACGTGGTCAGCGCGCTCACACTGGCGCGTTCTGCGCCGACCGAGCGTGCCTTGTTTGCGGTTGCGGTAGCCGTGGCCATGCGCTTGATTCCCCCGATGATTCGTTCCGGCCCGACATTCCCATCCGACGGGCGCGATTTTTCAGAGCTTATGTCATTTCTACCGGTCAATCCGTGGTGCCGAACGCAAGTTAAGCGTTAAGGGCATCGCAAAATGGCCGGTCGGATCAATCCTTGGTGACGCGATCGATCTCGGCAAGACTGGTAACTCCTTGTTTTACCTTCTCCAGCGCCGAGGCGCGCAGGTCGTTCACCCCGGCCTTGCGCGAGGCCTCCGCAATCAGCAGGGCGTTGCCGCCTTGCAGGATGATTTTCTGGATGTCTTCGAGCATCGGCATAACCTGGTAGATGCCTACGCGGCCCTTGTAACCCTCGTTGCAGGCGTCGCAGCCGACCGCTTCATACACCTTCAGACCGGCATCGATATCGGCCTGGCTGAACCCCGCGGCGAGCAACAGATCTGGTGAGATATCCATCTCTTTCTTGCATTCGTGCAGGCGACGCGCCAGGCGCTGGGCAATGACCAAGGTGACGGACGAGGTGATGTTATAGGGCGCGATGCCCATGTTCATCAGGCGCGCGATGGTCTGCGGCGCGTCGTTGGTATGCAGGGTGGAGAGGACCATGTGGCCGGTCTGCGCCGCCTTGATGGCGATCTCGGCGGTTTCCAGGTCGCGAATTTCGCCGACCATGATCACGTCCGGATCCTGGCGCAGGAACGAACGCAGCGCAGCCGCGAAGGTCATGCCGCGTTTGGTGTTCTGCTGGACCTGGTTGATGCCTTCGACACGGATTTCGACCGGGTCTTCGACAGTCGAGATATTGCGCTCGGCGGTATTGAGAATATTGAGCGCCGTATATAGCGACACCGTCTTGCCCGAGCCGGTCGGACCGGTGACCAGCACCATGCCGTAGGGCTTGTGGATGGCGTCGACATACAGATTTTTCTGGGCCTCGTCGTAGCCGAGCTTGTCAATGCCCAGCCTGGCCGAGGAGCCGTCCAGGATACGCAGCACGATCTTTTCGCCGAACAGTGTCGGCAACGTGCTGACGCGGAAGTCGACCGCACGGCTCTTGGACAGATTCAGCTTGATACGGCCGTCCTGTGGCACACGGCGCTCGGCGATGTCCAGGCCGGACATCACCTTCAGGCGCGATGAGATACGCGCCGCCAGTTTCATCGGCGGACTGGCCACGGCGCGCAGCATGCCGTCCATGCGCAGCCGCACGCGGTACTGCGTCTCGAACGGTTCGAAGTGAATATCCGAGGCGCCACGGCGGATCGCGTCCACCAGGATCTTGTTGACGAACTTCACCACCGGGGCGTCGTCATTGGCGTTGGCGTCGATGCCGGTCTGTTCGGCATCTTCGTCGCCGCCCTCCAGCGCCAGTTCGTCCAGATCGCCACCGCCCATATCGGGCACGGCGTTGCTCATCGTATTGAGCAGGTTCTCGATGACCCGGACCAACTGGCCGCGCTCGACCAGGATCGGCTCAACCATGCAATTGGAGTTGAACTTGATCTCGTCCAGTGCATGCGACTGCATCGGATCGGCGATACCGACGAACAAGCGCTTACCACGCTTGAACAATGGCAGCGCCTGATGCTTGTTGATCAGCGCCTCGCTGATCATGTTGTGCGGCATGGTGGCGGGGTTCAACGCCGAGACGTCCATCATCGGCATGCCGAATTCGGCAGACGCGACCTGGGTCAGCCTGGGACTATCGACCAAGCCTTTATCCAACAGCCACGCGGCCAAGCTGGCCTTTTGCTGGGTGGAGTCCGCCACCGCCTTGCGCACGTCGGCCTCAGGCAGGACGCCTTCCGAGACCAGCCGCCGAGCCATGCCCGAGAGGCCAGCCAACGATGGTTGCAATTGCGATGACATGAGTTTGGTCCAGCCCCCTGATTGAAGAGGAATTTACAGCAGTTGAGGCGGCGGGTCATCTATTGCTCGAAGCAGCGTTCTCTACAGTGATTGAGCGCACACAGGCAGGGTCCGGTCGCAGTTTTTTGCCGTCCCTGGGAGGGCTCCAGCATGGACGGGGCCTCGGCTTTCGGATAGAACGGCGGTCTTTGCATGAAGTTCCCATGTCAGAAGCCTCTCAAGCCCCTTTCCTGGTCTTTGGCGCACCGCTGATCGGCGAGGAGGAAATCGCCGAGGTCGAGGCCGTTCTTCGTTCAGGTTGGCTGGGGACGGGTCCCCGGGTAGCGCGTTTCGAGCAGGACTTTGCCGCCTGGCGCGGCGTCGCCCCGGCCCAGGTCGCGGCCGTGAACTCCTGCACCGCCGCCTTGCACGTAAGTATGGTTGCGGCTGACCTGGAGCCAGGCAGCGAGGTCATCACCACCCCGTTGACCTTCTGCGCCACGGTGAATGCGATCCTGCATGCCGGGCTCAAGCCGGTGTTGGCCGACGTCGATCCCATCACGCAGAACATCGACCCGGAGGCGATCGAGGCGGCGATCACGCCGCGTACGCGAGCTATCCTGCCGGTGCATTTTGCGGGGAGGCCATGTGCGATGGACCGCATCATGGCGATCGCCCGCAAGCACGATCTGGTCGTCATTGAAGATTGCGCGCATGCCGTCGAGAGCGAGTTCCAGGGGCAGGCGGTCGGCACGTTTGGTGACTTTGGCTGCTATAGCTTCTACGCCACCAAGAACGTCGTCACCGGCGAAGGCGGCATGATCGTCGGCCGCGACGAGGAGCATATCGCCCGGGCTCGCATGCTCGCCCTGCATGGCATGAGCCGCGACGCCTGGCACCGCTTCAGCGACAAGGGCTACAAGCACTATCAAGTGGTGGAGTGCGGTTTCAAGTACAACATGATGGATCTGCAGGCGGCGATCGGGATCCATCAGCTGGCGCATGTCGAGGCCAATTGGACACGTCGCAAGGAACTGTGGGCCCGCTATGACGCTGCCTTCGCAGGCTTGCCGATTGGGCTGCCTGCAGCGCCGGAAACAGATACCCGGCACGGGTACCACCTATATACGATCATGCTCGACGAGGCCAGGGCGGGGATCGATCGCGATGGCTTTCTCGAAGCGATGAACCGCCTGCGTATCGGCACCGGGGTGCATTACCTGGCGATTCCCGAGCATCCCTATTACCAGCAAAACCAGGGATGGCGGCCGGAACAATGGCCGGTGGCGCAGCGCATTGGACGCAGCACCGTCAGCTTGCCGCTGTCGCCCGCGTTGACCGAGGCGGACGCCGAGCGTGTCATCGACGCGGTACATACGATTATCCTGCAACGCTGATGGCTTCATGCGCGGGTCATGGGCTGCCTGACGCGAACCGATATGATGTCTGTGTTAACTCCGGGAGCTGTCTTGATTCCTTTAAGCATCATCTTGCCCGCCAAGGACGAGGCCGCCGCGCTGGTCGCGTTGCTGCCTCGGCTACGTGCCGCCCATCCGGCAGCGGAAATCATCGTGGTCGACGACGGCTCAACCGACGACACCCGCGCATGTTGCGCGTCCGCGGGAGTGACCTGTCTTTCCTCTCCTTATTCGATGGGCAATGGCGCGGCCATCAAGCGCGGTTCGCGCGCGGCGCGCGGTGACGTGCTGGTCTTCATGGACGCGGACGGACAGCACGACCCCGCGGACATCGCGCGCCTGCTCGCCAAGCTCGACGAGGGCTACGACATGGTGGTCGGCGCGCGCGACTGGGACAGTCAGGCCGGCGTCGGTCGTGGCTTGGCCAATGCGCTCTACAACTGGCTGGCTTCGCGTATCACGGGTCATGCCGTGGCGGATCTGACCTCCGGCTATCGCGCAGTGCGTGCGGATAAATTCCGCGAGTTCCTGCATTTGCTGCCCAATGGCTTTTCTTATCCGACCACTAGCACAATGGCATTCTTTCGTAGTGCCTACGCGGTGGCTTATGTGCCGATCAAGGCGGCCGAGCGGGTAGGCAAGAGCCATATCAAGCCGCTGCGCGATGGCCTGCGCTTCCTGCTGATCATTTTCAAGATCGCCACGCTGTACTCGCCGTTGAAATTATTTGTGCCGACCAGCGTGGTTTTCTTCCTGCTCGGCCTACTCAACTATGCATGGACCTTCATGCACGATGGCCGCCTGACCAATATGAGCACGCTGCTGTGGAGTGCCGCGGTCATCGTGTTTCTGATCGGGCTGATCTCCGAACAGATTACTTCGCTCACCTACCGCCGGAATGACTGAGCAGGTCGGCCACGGCGAGCGGCTACGGTTGCTCGTGCTTACCTCGACCTATCCGCGCTGGGCAGGCGATCCCGAGCCGGGCTTCGTGCACGAATTGTCGCAAAGGCTTGCTGAAACGTTCGATGTGCGGGTGATCGGGCCGCATGCGGCCGGTGCACTTGTGCGGGAAAGACTCGATGGCGTCGATATCCATCGCTATCGCTACGCGCCCGTAGCGTTGGAAACACTGGTCAACCACGGCGGCATCCTTACCAACCTCAAGCGTTCGATATGGAAGTGGTTGCTGGTGCCCACCTTTCTTGCCGGCCAGTATCTGGCGTTGCGCAAGGCGCTGCGCGAGTTTCGGCCGCAAGTAATCCACGCGCATTGGCTTTTGCCCCAGGGACTGATCGCTGCACTGGGTCGACAAGATGTGCCGCTCGTGGCGACCTCGCATGGCGCCGACTTGTTCGGCCTACGCGGCAAATGGTTCGCCAGGTTGCGCCGCTGGGTGGTGCCGCGGATTTCAGTGGTGACGCTGGTAAGCGAAGCGATGCGTCAGCGCTTGCTTGCCGAGCAGCCACATGCGAATGCTCTGGTCATGTCGATGGGCGTGGACGTGCGCGAGCGTTTTGTCCCGACTGCGGTGGAGCGAAACCCCGCCGAGCTGCTCTTCGTCGGCCGCCTGGTCGAAAAGAAAGGCTTGCACCATTTGCTACATGCCTTGCCTCAGGTTATCGCCGAATGTCCGGGTGCACGCTTGACCATCGCGGGATTCGGTCCCGAACGTGAACGCCTGGAACGTATCGTTGCCGAACTCGACCTGAAAGCACACGTGGATTTCGTTGGTGCGATGCCTCAGTCCTCGTTGCCGGCGCTTTATCAGCGAGCTGCCATTTTCGTTGCGCCCTTTATCGAAGCCGATGACGGTGACCAGGAAGGTTTGGGGCTGGTAGTGGCCGAAGCGATGGCCTGTGGTTGCCCGGTTATTGTCGGCAATGTTCCGGCAACGCAAGATTTGGTCGACGCGAGCAGCGGCATTCGCGTACCGGCATCCGATCATGCCCAATTGGCTCGTGCCATCGTCGCCTTGCTCAGCGATGACGAAGAGCGCGCTCGCATAAGTGGTCATGCGCGCGCGCATGTAGAGCAGCGTTACTCGTGGGATGCGGTAGCTGAGCGCTACAGCCGACTGCTGGCAGACGTGGCCAGGGCAGGGCACGCATGAGCGCTCGCCCATTACGCATCTGGTTGCCGAGTCTGCGTGCAGGCAGTGGCATCGACGTGTTTGCGATGCGGCTGGCCGAGGGGCTTGCACGCGCGGGACATGAGCCGCTGTTGCAATGGTTTGACCATGCTTACGAACTGAAGCCTTGGCAGCTGCGTAAAGTCGCTCCGCCCGAGCGCACGGATATTGTGCATGCCGCCAGTTGGCAGGGTTTTGCGTTCAAGCGCCCGGGCGTTCCGCTCGTGGTGACAGAACATCAGTACATTCGGCATCCGCGCTTTCTGCCGCATCGCGGCTTTATGCAGATGCTCTATCACCGTGGCTTTATCGATCTGTGCATCGAGCGCTCCTATCGCGCGGCCGATGCTCTGGTCACGGTGAGCGAACACACAGCAAAAGCCATGCGCGCGGATATCGAAAAGCCGGTGACGATGATCCATAACTGGGTCGATACCGACGCGTTCAGGCCTGCGGCGCAGAGGAGCCCTATGCAAGGGCGTCCCTTCCGTTTGTTGTTCGTAGGCAACCCTTCGCGCTGGAAAGGTGCCGACCTGCTGCCCGGTCTGGCAGCAGGGCTGGGGCCGGCCTTCGAGATCCTGTGCGTGGCGGGTCTGCGCAAATCCTTCGATACCAGGGCGTGGCCCGCGAATATGCGTGTGGTCGAGCGGACGGAGGCGAAGCATATGCCAAGCATTTATCGCGAAGCGGATGCGGCACTGGTGCCGACACGCTATGAGGCGTTCGGCTATGTTGCCGTCGAAGCGATGGCCTGTGGCTTGCCAGTGATTGGCTTCGACAGCACCGGCACGGCCGAGGTGTGCGTGGACGGCGAGACTGCTCTGCTGGCGCCGATGGACGATACAAAGCGACTTGCCGCGCATGCGCGACGACTCGCTGCCGATACATCCCTGGTCGAGCAGTTGGGACGTGCAGGGCGAAAGCGTGCCGTGGAGATGTTCGGCGAGGCGCGGGCGATCGCTTCCTACGAATCGCTTTATCGACAATTGCTCAAGGATGGTCGCCGCGATGGCTGAGCAAGGCCACGCATGGTCCTGGAGTGCGGACGAGCTGGAAGACGTGCCGCGATGCCCTGTATGCAATGCGGGCGACTCCAGGGCAGTCTACGACACCTTGCGAGATCATCTCGAGGGTGTCCCCGGCACGTGGCCGATGCGTATTTGCCTGAGTTGCGAAAGCTTGTACCTTTCCCGGCGGCCGACCATCGCGTCGATCGACAAGGCCTATTCAAGCTATTACACCCATGGCGACAGCCAGACGGCCTATGCCGACGACAACGGTCAATCGTTGCTGTGGCGCTGGTCCAATGGCTATATGAATGCCCGTTTCGGTGCGACACGTATGCCGGCGGCGCGAAGCGGCCGCTGGGTCATGCCGATGATCCCGCCCTTGCGTCAGCAGTTGGATTTTTTCTATCGCCATCTCCCGCATGGGCCGGGGCGACTGCTTGACGTGGGATGCGGCAACGGGGTCTTCCTGCTTCGCGCTCGCGATGCGGGATGGAAGGTCGAAGGCCTTGAGCCCGATCCCGCCGCTGCCGCGGCTGGACGTCGATCGGGCCTGGATATTGCGGATGGCACGCTGGATGGATTTGCGCCGCAGGGACTATTCGATGCCATTACAGCCTCGCATGTTATCGAGCACGTACATCACCCACGACGCTTTCTCGAACAAATCTTTGCCTTGTTGCGGCCGGGTGGACAAGTCTGGTTGGCGACGCCCAACGCGCATAGCCTTGGACGCCAATGGTATGGGCCTTATTGGCGCGGACTGGAGCCGCCAAGGCATATGACGGTGCTATCGCCCAAGGCACTGATCTTGCTGCTGCAACGCGCAGGATTTGATGACGTTCAATTGCTCCGCCGTGGACGCGGTTCGGGCTACATCCTGCGTTCGTCTGCCGAAACCGCGCGACGCGAAGGCATGCATAAGATGGCCTTGCCCCCTTTGCTGGTGGATGCGCTTGCAAGCTTGCGAGCGAGCTGGTCGGAAGAATGCGTCGTTCGTGCATATAAGCGGAGTTGAGCTTGGACAGGCGCATCGTCGGACTTCTGCTGAACTATCGCGATGCAACGCGCAGCGTCGTATGCATCCGATCTTTGTTCAACGAAGGCATCGAGCATGTCGTCGTTTGGGATAATTCGGCGGATGATGGTCTGTCTGCGAAAGCCATTTACGCGGCCTATGCTGAGGATTCTCGCGTGCTCATTCACGTGAGCGACGAAAATCTGGGCTTTGCCACTGGCGTGAATCGTGGATTGAAACTTTGCGCCACGCAGCTAAACGCAACGGATGTGTTGCTGATTAATAATGATGCGGTACTGCTGCCTGGTGCAGTACAGACATACATGGATACCGCGCGTGATCACCCCAATGCAGCCGTGATCAGTATGGATGTCGAGCATGCGGGGCAACGGCAAGGTCCGATGTACTACCAGCGTTGGTGCGGTTTGCAGTTCAAGCATCCTGCGTGGGGTGCTTTTGCCTACGCGAGCGGTAGCTGCCTTTGGATTGTGCTCAAGAGCTCGCCGTCGCCGTTGTTTGACGAAGATTTCTTCATGTATGGCGAAGACTGTGAACTTGGCTGGCGCTTGCGCCATCGTGCCGATGCCTGGATCCATGTGCCGCGCTGTCTTGTCATGCATGAAGGCTCAGCGGCCAGCGGGCTGGGTTCGCCGTTCTACGAGGCGCGCCTGGTCGCCGCACACATCTTGCTGGCCCGAAAGCTCGCCGTGAATTCATTGCAGCGACTCGTGTTTTTCGCTCTGCGGATACCGGTTTTGTTGGCCAGAGCGCTTGTGCGCAGCTTGCGCTACGGTTCACTCGAGCCTTGGCGTGCGCTAAGTGCGGGGATGCGATTGGCCAGTCATCCTGGTCGCGATTGAGCGCCCCGACGTCTGCGCCCTAGCTGGCGCACGACCATCCCCGTTCCCAGTAATGCCATAGCGATCTCCGCCACAATGACGGCGGAGATCAAGCCAAACACGCCGAAGTTTTTTGTCAGCACAAGCATGCCGACGATCAGGCAGGCAATGCCGAAAAACTCAAACGCGATCCGCTCAAGGGGGTGACCACTGGCTACCAGAACGCTACCGGCCGCCAGTCGCACGGACAGGAACGGGGCTGTTATAGCCATCCAGGGCATGAATCGCGCCGTCTGTTCGTAGCTGCTTCCGAACAACCATGGCAACAGTGGGCTAGCGATGGCAAGCAGTACGCCACTGATGAGCCCCCAGGTCAGAGCGGCGGCGAACAGTATCCCAACCAAACGTGCCATATCGCCATCAGCGGTGCGCGCGTGACGGAATAGCCGCGGCTGCGCCGATAGCAGCATCGCCAGCACCGGCATCACCAAGGCGCCCATGACCCGCGATCCCGCCGTATACAGCCCGGCCTCCGTGGCGCCGACCTGGCGTACCGCCACGATCTTGTCCAACTCGGTCGGGTTGGCTGCGACAAGCAACATGGCGGCATAGGTGCCGCCATCCTTCAATTCGGTCGATGTGGCACGTCGGGGGCGCCAGTCCAGCGGTACATGTCGGCGTACCATCCACCAGCCGATCGACAAGCCGATCAGTGATGCGATCAATTGTAATGCGGCATACGTCGGCAAACGCTGCGCCAGCGGTAACAGAAAACACGGCAGCGCCGCGAACACGCGCAGACCCAGTGGCAGCCACTGCAATAGCTGACTCAGAGGAACACGTTCGCTGGCCTGCAAGGCGAAGCTGAGCAGGGTGGTGAATGGCGTTGCCAGTAGCTCTGCTGCGCCGATCAGACATAACACCTGCCAGCCGAGCTGGCCTTCAGAAAGCCATGCCGCAAGACCGATGTAGATCGGCCATAGCAACGCGCCGATACCTGCGGTCAAAGGCCATGCATAACGCCACACGTTGGCTGCAGCAGCAAGATCACCTGATGCTTTCGACAGCAGTACGTATCCACTCCCCAGGCTTGGCAACAATCCCATCACCACGGCAAGGGCGGCCACCGACGCGTAGTGGCCGTATATGGCCGGCTGCAGCAGCCGCGTCAGCAGCACCAGCGTTGCCGCCTGGGTTGCAAGGCGCAACCCGAGGACACCGGCAGTCAGTACGCTACTGCGAGCCAGCTTGCCGATCATGATGATGCTGGGGAGCTCGATGTCGCGGCAGTCTCGACCTGTCGCCGCAAGGACTTCAATTGGCTGTCCAGATGGCCGCCGAGATTGAGGCTTTCCAATTGCGCAAGGCGCGCTCGCGCTTCGTCGAATTTGTGCTGCGCGACCAACATTCGCGTCAAGGTAATCAGATATGCCGGCTCTTGCGGCGCGCCGTTTACAGCGCGCGTTTGCAGACCAGCACCGAGCTCGCGTTCGCCCATGACGTTCCAGGCATAGTCCGCGTAAGTGGACATCAGCCGAGGGCTGGGCTCGGGGTGTGACATGGCTGCTTCAAAGGCCGCCTGCATCTTGTCCTTGGGCAGATCGCAATCGTCATGGCGTGCACAATCGACCAGAGCGGCCAGCGAGCTTTCGTCCTGTACGCCAGGACGCAATGCCGCCAGCTTCGCCGTCATGCTGTTCCACCAGGCGTCTTTCAGCGGCAATTCCATGCGCGAATTCATAAAGATCAGCGCCTGCTGGGGCAAGATCGACGACTTCGGCAAGGCTGCTGCGCGTTCCAACGGCGCATAGGCGGCTTTCGTATACGGCGATCCCGGCTCGTAATGCGAGTAAATAATGTAGGTACGTCCAAGCTCGTACTGCGCACGTGGCGAATCAGGCCCGCGCTCGGCCAACGCCTGCGATAGCCGCAACGGCTCACCCCATGCATAAGCACTCATGGCCGTCATGCCCACCCACCAAAGCATCAAGCCCCCCAGCACCAACCCTCGCCATCCAAAGATATTTGTAGGAGCGACTTCAGTCGCGACCCGTGAGTCTCCGGTCGCGACTGAAGTCGCTCCTACAAAAGACCCCACAGGCAATAGCAAAGAAAACAACGCCAGCATCAACCCAAAACTGGCGAAATAATTCCGATGCTCATAAACCAACTCCAGCGGCAAAATCGTCCCCGTCAGCACCTGGCAACCCAGAAACAAGGCGATCCCAAGCGCAGCCAAAGGTCGCCGCTTGCGCAGCCAGAACATCAACACAACCAGCGCAAGCAGACATATGCCGCTCGTCAACGTCGTCCACGGCGAAAGCAACCCGCTCGAAACCACATAATCATCGTGATAGAACGACAACGAATGCGGCAACGGCAGTATCGTCCAGCCGATGTAATCGACCACGATGCGCATCTCGGTCAGAAGCCGCGTTCCCATGGTGAAATCGCGCGTGGCCCACGATTCGGGCCGAAGCAGACGCGGCACGAGCCACGCAAGCCCGACGATCATGGGCAGCAACAACACAACGACGAATAGCGCAGCGATGCGGCGATCGATGCCTTCTGGCGAAGCCCCGCGAAAGCGAAATACCAACCATTCGATCAGCAAGGCATAGAGCGGCAGCATCACCGCTGTTTCCTTGGCCAGCACTCCGATGGCCGAGGGAATGATCAGGCTGGCAATGGATAACAGCAGATCACCAAAACGACCCGGATGGTCAAGCATCCGCAGCCTGCCAATGACATAGCCAAGCAATCCGATCAACACGAACAGATTCGCCATGCTTTCCATGCGTTGCACCACATAGAGCACGGAAGTGAGATTGATCGGCAAAAGCAGCCAAGCCATGGCGATCAGTGCAGCAACGTTGCCTGCGCGTTGCTTCCCACGGTCATCGGCATCGATTTGCAGCAATGCTCGCGCCAGCAGAAAAACCAGCAAGCCATTCAACAAGTGGATGACGAGATTGGTGGCCTTCATCCAGAACGGGTCAAGACCCGCAGCAAGATAATTCGCCGCAAAGCTCAGCGAGGCCAGTGGCCGCTTGAAGTCGCTGGCAGGCGAAGACAGGGCGGCGCCGATCAGGGAGGGCAAGTCGCCTTGCGTTGGCTGCACACCATGGTTATCGACGATATTCGGGTAATCATCGAACAGCCAGCTTCCATAGAGACCGGGCCAATAGACGATCGCCGTGGCGATCAACGCCAGCGCGAATAGACGCCAACCTGTACGGGGAAGCAAAGCATTGAGCGTCACGGTATCGGTTCGACCTGGGCATCGGACCGCGAAAGCTTAACGCATTGTCGCCGGTTACCGTTTTTAGCCGGACAGGGCGTGTGCCGGGGCTGGTACCGTCGACGGGTGCACGACAGCTGCGGCAGGGACATTGTCCGGACGCGTACAGCTGGCAGGCTTGACCTGAGCATTACCGGCAATGATGTCGCAACTCCAGGTCAGCGGCGCTCCACCCTGTTTGCTGCTGGTTTCGATCGGCGTCAGCAGGAAGGTCGGGTCAGGACTGGAGCCCGTATCTTTGGTGGCAATCGTGATGCGGCCACTCTGGGAAATGTCGATCTTGGACACATAGGGGCTGGAGGCCGATGCTGCGTTGTAGCTCAGGTCCCCAGGCTGCAGACGGATCAGGCCGCCGCGGGTAGTGACCGCTTCCATAACCACCAGCTTGGCCGCGTCCCCAGCTTTCAAGGCCTGGTCGGCACGTGTCGCGATCTGGTGATTGCGCCAGGCGGGGACGGCGAACGCAGCCACAACTACGAGTATGGCGATGATCACGAGCACAGTGACCAGGGAAATACCTTTTGATGCATGCATCAGTGGCTTCTCCACGAAGGCGCTGTGTTAAATGTGCGATACGGACGATGATGGAAACGTTAAGGGCTTTGACAGATAGTCCGATGAGGCTTAGTTTGCCGCCGGGCAACTGGCTGGCGCGTATTTCGTGCCAATAGTGCTATCCACAGCACAGCTCCATGTGCCATCAGAAGAGCGGGTCCAAATGATGATACCTCCGGTGATCTTTGGTGAAACGTGACCACCGAGGGTCGCTCTAATGGACCCGGTGTCGGTACTGCTTTGAGGCAGCTGTATATGTGGGACACCAAAGCCCGCAGGCGGCGCGAGTCCCATTTCGCTACCGCCGTTTAGAATGTCCGACATTCCAAGAGCCGTAACGTCGCATTGCCCGTTACTTGTGCCAATTTGTACCTTTCCAGAGCTTGCACAGTCTTCCACAAGAATTTTTGCGTCACTCGCTTCACTGACGGCGCGAGTAACTTGTGACCTGATAACGTAAGTCTGATATTGCGGAATGGCTATCGCGGCCAAGATTGCAATGATAGCAACGACGATCATTAGTTCGATCAGAGTGAATCCACGCCGAGTGAATTTCATGGTGTCCTCTGTGGCTGACGGCGACTTTGAATGGCAAGGAAATATGTGCATGCAACGACAAGTTGCAGCAATTTAGTGCGCTAATTTTGAGATGACAACTTGCTCGTAACGCACGCTCTACATGTAAGTGATATTCAAAAGTTCAAAAAAGAAACGGCACCATAGCGGTGCCGTTTCTGCCTAAGCTAAATAGCGCTGTACTTAGCTATTAGGGGTTAGGGCAGCTGGCCGGGGCGTACTTGACACCGACTTTTGCGGCATCGGTAGCACAGGTCCAGGTGCCGTCAGTTGTGCGAGTCCAGGTAACCGTGCCGCCGGTAACCTTTGCGGATGCGTGATTGCCAAGGCTTGCCTGGATATTGGCGCTGCCATCGGTATTGAGGGTAACGACCGGATAACCACCCACAAAGCCAGCAGGAGCGGTTACACCTGTCGGAGCTGCGCCAGTGAGAATATCCGAGCCGGTAATCGAGCTTTCGTCGCAAGTGGTGGCAGTGAGCTTGCCGTTGTTGATGCAGTCTTCAACCAACACCTTTACGTCACCGGCTTCACTCATTGCGCGCGTAACCTGCGAGCGAATGACATACGTCTGGTACTGCGGGATAGCGATGGCGGCCAAGATCGCGATGATCGCAACGACAATCATCAATTCGATCAGGGTAAAACCCTTTTGAACGTTCTTCATGGTGATTCCTCTGTTTTCTGGTTAGCTAACCAAGATTTGGTGATGCCCCCTGAGCCCCGGTCCCGTACCCCCTAGGCGGATCCGGCCCCCCACAACTCACGTAGTCAGGAACGACCAGGAAGCTCGTGGCAATTGCAGCACGTTGTGTGCCATGGCTGCCGCGGCAGTTACCTGCTTGTCGGGCAGGTGCTGGGATTGTGCAAAGGTTCTCATTGGCCGACAAGCAGGTTTCACTAGTGAGATGTCGGTACTGTGGAGAGGTTGGCGGCTAGCTTGTGATCTGGACTATCGGGATGACGTTCTGTGTCAGGCGCTGACATTTTTGGTCAGCTTTCGACCCCTTTTCAGCTCGGGGTGCAGCTGACAGGAGCGTATTTGGCATCCAGATCGGTAGTACAGCTCCAAGCGCCATCCGTGCTGCGGTTCAAGAAAATCTGCCTGTTCTGAACAGCGGGGCCGCCTTTGAGCTTGCAAGTAATGTTGCCTGCACCCGCCACAGGAGCCACCACGCTGACAGAGCAGCGATCGCTTTCGGTCACCAGCCCAAGACTGTCGATATTGTTGTAAGCACCATTATCGACAGTCCCCTGGTTCACCAGCGTTTCGTAGGCTGTGCGTCCAGGCGAAATCTCATCCAGCGCTGCCACTGCCTGTGATCTGGCCACATAGGTCTGATACTGCGGAATCGCAATCGCAGCCAAGATGGCAATGATCGCAACGACAATCATCAACTCGATAAGCGTGAAGCCTGCGGAGGTTCGCTGGCGTGACATGGCAGACTCCCCTGAGTTCGTCAGAGGGGCTGAGGCAGGTTTTGTACCAAGCTGAGGCGGCCTCTAGCGGTTGGGCGGCCCGGGCGGCGGCATCGCAAGATTTTGTGATTTGTATCACATTATGGTGGACTTTAGGGTTACTACCACCTATGCGCCCGATCGCCGTGATCGGCGCTATGGGAGGCCCGGGGCAGTGCTGGGACCCAGTGCAAAAAGGGTATGACGGGGCGGGATGGTCGTTTGAGTGAGTGCACGGTTATCTTGCGAGGCTGCGGTCGCGACTAAAGTCGCTCCTACAAGTTAGCTGTGCATGGCTAGTTTGTAGGAGTGACTTTAGTCGCGACCGTCCTTCATAACATCGCCATGCGACCGGAGTTTTGGGTGTGCGCTGGGCGTAGGGGCGGATCGCAAGCTTGCACGAAGCTCTCGCGCCTCTTACCGTCATGGCCTTTCGCAACACCTAAAGGGAACCCAATCCATGAAGCCCCTGTTTGTCGCGCTGGCGCTTGCGCTGGCGTCCACCTCTGCCGTGGCGGCTGAGGTCGAGAGTCATACGCCGCATCCGTTCGGGATTCGGGACCTGGTGATGATGGATCGCGTCGGCGATCCGCAACTGTCGCCGGATGGCAGGTATGCGCTCTATACCGTCCGCTCCACCGACTACGCCGCGAACAAGGGCGTTACTGCGATCTATCTGCTCGATCTGGGCAAGGGTGGCCAGCCGGTCAAGCTGGTCGACAAGGCATCGACGCCACGCTGGGCACCGCAGGGCGATGCGTTCTATTACACCGCGGCGAAGGATGGTGTGTCGCAGCTTTGGCGCCGCGGTTTTGCCAACGGCAAGGCCGTCGATAGCGCCACGCAGGTGACGCATGTTGCACTGGATGTCGATGGCTACAAGATCTCGCCGGATGGCAAGAAGGCCCTGTTGAGCTACGAGGTCTACACCGACTGCGCCGACCTGGCCTGCACCAAGGAGCGCCTCGATGGCCGCGCCGCGGACAAGTCCAGCGGTACGGTCTACAACAAGCTGTTCGTGCGCCACTGGGATACCTGGGAAGACGGTCGTCGCTCGCAGCTCTACATCGCCGACATCAATGGTGGCGAAAGCGCCCAGCCGGTATTGCTGAGCCGTGGTATCGATGGTGATGTGCCGAGTAAGCCGTTTGGTGGCGATGACGAGTTCTCGTTCTCGCCCGATGGCCAGACGGTTTATTTCGATGCTCGTATCGCCGGTAATAGTGAGCCGTGGTCGACCAACTTCGACGTGTACAGCGTGCCCGCCGACGGTTCGGCAGCACCGAAGAATCTCACCGCCGACAATCTCGCCTGGGACGCGAATCCGGTGGCTTCGCCGGATGGCAAGACGCTTTACTACCTGGCGATGAAGGAGCCGGGCTCCGAGGCGGACCGTTTCGCGATCATGGCGCTGGACTTGTCCAGTGGTCAGAAGCATGAAGTCGATCCGAGCTGGGATCGTTCCGCTGGCGGCCTGCAGATTTCCGAAGACGGCAAGACGCTGTATGCCACCACCGATGACAATGGCCAGCACCCGTTGTTTGCGATCGAGGCGGCGACGGGCAAGGTCACCAAGCTGGTCACGGACGGTTCGGTAGGCGCCTATTCGCTGGGCAAGTCGCGCGTGCTGCTCTCGCGCGACGATCTGAAGCGCCCGGCTGATCTCTACACCGCCACGCTTACGGGCAAGGATCTCAAGCAGGTAACGCATTACAACGCGCAGCGCTTGAAGAATGTGCGCGTGGGCGACCCGGAGTTCTTTACCTTCAAGGGTTGGAACAACGAGACGGTGCAAGGCTATGTGGTCAAGCCGGCTGACTATAAGCGCGGCAAGAAGTATCCGGTGGCCTTCATCATCCACGGCGGCCCGCAGGGCGCGATGAGCAATAGCTGGAGCTATCGCTGGAACGCGCAGACGTACGCGGGCCAGGGTTTTGCGGTGGTAACGATCAATTTCCACGGGTCGACCGGCTATGGCCAGGCGTTTACCGAGTCCATCTCGGGCGACTGGGGTGGCAAGCCGCTGGAGGATCTTAAGCTGGGCTGGAAGTCGGCGCTGGGCAAGTACAGCTTCCTCGATGGCGATCGCGCGTGTGCACTCGGTGCCAGCTACGGCGGCTACATGGTGTACTGGATGGCCGGCGTGTGGAACGAGCCTTGGAAGTGCCTGGTCGATCATGACGGCGTATTCGATGCGCGCGCTATGTACTACGACACCGAGGAGCTGTGGTTCGAGGAAAAGGAGAACGGCGGTACGCAGTTCGAGCATCCGGAGAACTACGAGAAGTTCAATCCGATCAATCATGTGAAGGATTGGCGTGTGCCGATGCTAGTCGTGCATAGCGGCAAGGATTTCCGTATCCCCGATACGCAGGGGCTGGGTGCGTTCACGGCGTTGCAACGTCGGGGTATTCCGAGCCAGCTGTTGCATTTCCCTGATGAGAATCATTGGGTGCTCAAGCCGCAGAATAGTGTGCAGTGGCATGAGACGGTCAATGCCTGGTTGAAGAAGTGGACGGCGCCGGACGGTAAGTAAGTCCTTCGTGTGAAGAAAAACGGCCACCTTTGAGGTGGCCGTTTTTTTGTGGGGTTTGTCGCGACTGAAGTCGCTCCTACAAGCTAGCCATGCCCAGCTAGTTTGTAGGAGCGACTTCAGTCGCGACAAACCCTCACATGAAATCAGGTGTGTTCAAGACTCTTTGTGTGCCGTCCGAAGCTCTAAATTCCATTGCATGGAGGCCGGGCACGAAAATTTGAGATTGGGTCGATATTCGCAGGCTGGGCAGATCTATCTGATCACTACGGTGACTTGGCGGCGGCGACCCTATTTTCTGGATCGGAAACTTGCCGAGCTTGTATCCCAGCTTTCATCTGCCGAAGAAACATGGCGTGCCAACTGTTGCCTTTGCTGGGTGCTGATGCCCGATCACTGGCACGGCCTGATTCAATTGGCGCGTGGCGACGACTTGTCGAAGGTCATGCGCGGCTTCAAGGGGTGCGCAGCTCGTAGACTTAATGCGCTTACTGGAGCGGCCGATCATGTTTGGGCGAAGGGCTTTCATGATCATGCGTTACGAAGCGAAGAATCTGTTCTGGATGCTGCACGATACGTCATTGCCAACCCCGTTCGAGCGGGTCTTGTTCGGCGTGTTGAAGACTATCCGTTTTGGGATGCGCCTTTTGCTGGCGGAAGGGTTTTGTTGGATGACTTCGCGTTGCCTGGTCGCGACTGAAGTCGCTCCTACAAGTTAGCCGGGCCTCGCTAGCTTGTAGGAGCGACTTCAGTCGCGACCCGCTGTCAAAGCCACTTATTCCGCTTCAGTCCCAGGAAAATTCCGCCGACTACGCACACCACAACGCTGATGATGATCGGATAGGCCCAGGGCGAGGCCAGCTCAGGCATATGCGTAAAGTTCATGCCGTACCAACTGGTGATCAGTGTTGGTGCGGCAAGCATGGCGGCCCAGCCAGCCAGCTTTTTCATCACTTCGTTCTGGCCGAAGGTGACCAGCGACAGGTTGACGTTGATCGCGGCGGCGAGCATTTCGCGCATGGCGCTGATCGATTCGTTGACGCGGAAAACGTGGTCGTAGACGTCGCGAAAATACGCGCGCAGCTCGTCCTGGATCAGGTGTGGATGCATGCGTACCAGCTGACTGATGATGTCCTGTAGCGGAGCAACGGCAAGCCGTAGCGTCATCAGATCGCGCTGCATGTCGTAAAGACGCCGCACCGTCTGCCGCTTGAACGTCTCGGCAAAGATATCCTTTTCCAGATCCTGCAACTCTTCGCGGAAGTCGCGCACGATCGGCAGCAGATTGTCGACGATGAAGTCGAGTACGCCATAGAGCCCATAGCTCGGCCCCAGCGCGAGCAACTCGGGTGAGTGTTCGCAGCTGCGCCGTGCAGGCGCATAGGAGAGCGAAGCACCATGGCGTACGGTCACCAGGTAGCGCGGCCCCAGGAAGATATGCGTTTCGCCGAAGGCGATGTGGCCACCGACCAATTGCGCAGTCTGCACAACGATAAACAGCGAGTCGCCATAGGCTTCGATCTTGGTGCGCTGATGTGCCTGCTGCGCGTCTTCGATCGCAAGATCATGCAGGTCGAATTCTTCCTGCAGTTTCAGCAGCAGCTTTTCATCGGGCTCGTGCAGGCCGACCCATACGAATGTATCGGGCTCCTTGAGCACGTCGCTGATGGTGTCGAGGCTGATGTCGCCGATGCGCTTCCCGTCGTTACGGTAGGCAACACAATTGACCACCATGGAGGGCGCGATCGAGGTTTCTAAGCTGGGTGCTGGGCTGGGTAGCGACATGCGCGCATGATGCCGCCCCGTAAGAGACAGGGCAATGACGGCCTAGGCTGGGCGATTTCTGCGTAGCGTGAAAGCGAGGGCCAGCCAGCAGGGCAGGGCAAACAGTAGCCAGGGCTGATTCTGCTGCACGACACCCGGCAGCAGGTGCAATCCAATGGCGAGTAGAGCTGCCACGAGCTGCACGACAAGCACAATATTCGCAAAGCGCGATGCCGGCACACCGCGCCGGGCTCGCCACACGCTGGCAAATAGCAGCCACGCCAGCGGATTGAACAGCAGCAGGTTGGCATTGGCCCAGGCGGAGTGATGGGCGGTGCCTAGCCAGAGGATCAGCAAGATGACGCCGACGACACCGGCCAGCAGCAGATAGAGGCTGGCGAGCAGGGCGTAGCCGATCGGCCAGACACGCTGCAGTGCGATCAACAGGGCCGCGAATACCAGGCCGGCCATGGCCAGCGGCAGGCGCAGGTCCGGTGCGTTATCCGGTGGTGCCTGCAGGCGGTTGGGTGAGAGGACTTGTTCGTCGATGACCAGTGCGCGGGCGTCGCCGGTCTTGATGCCGGCGAGCTCGCGTTGCAGCACCATCGGCAGGAAGCTTTCCTGCCAGGCGTTGAGTGGCTGGTCGGCATAGGGGCCCAGGCCCAGGTCGAGGATCAGCATCAGCCATGACTGGTTGCTCATCAGGCGAGCCGTTTGCTGACGGTAGGTCATGCCGCCGGGCTTCGCTTGCAAGGCCGTTTTCAGAATGCCGCCCAGCGCCTTGTCCAGCGCATCACGCACGCGGGTGCTGCAATTGGTGACGTAGTAGTCGTAGTCGTAGCGCACGTTTTCCGGGCGCAGGTTCCACAGCAGGTAGTCGCGCAGGGCGGTGGCTTGTTCGGGCGTGAAGGCCAGGCGTTGCCGCGTGACCGAGCGGCCGGTTTCGATGTAGTAGCGCTCGTCGTCTTCGCTGTGCGCGGCGTCCATCAGGTAGTGCATGCGGCCGCGGGCGAAGTTGAACAGGAAGCCGCTTTCGTCGAAGTCGAACACGCCGTAGTTGAAGTTCACCGCTTCGCCGCTGACGGTGTCGCGGATTTCGATGGCGTCGTGGCCGAAGCGTTCCCAATAGGTTTCGCCGGGGCCGTAGGTGATCAGGGAGACTTCGAGGTTGGCGCCGGGGGCGTTGGCGACGTCGGCGTGGGCCGGGAGGATGGCCAGGCAGAGGAGGAGGAGGAGAGTGGCGCAGCGACGGAGCGGGGTGAGGTAGGTGTTCAAGCGAGAGTCCGCGGTGGTGGTGGCCGTCGATTGCTAAGAGCGCCCCCTCACCCTAACCCTCTCCCCCGGCGGAGCCAGGGGAGAGGGGGCTGACTGAGGCTCGTATTGGGTGGTCTAGTCGCCGTTGGTGTGGCGAGTGACTCTGAACTGCTGCACGCGGCGGTCGTCTGCCTCGGTGACGTGGAACAGGTAGCCGCTGATAGCGATTTCCTCGCCCACTTCCGGCAGGTGGCCGAATTCGGACGTGGTCATGCCGCCGACGGTGTCGAATTCTTCATCGGAGAAATCGGCGCCGGTCTGCTCGTTGAAGTCGGCGATCGGGGTCAGCGCGCTGACCAGCCAGCTGCCGTTGGCCTGCGGGTGCATCAGCTGCGGCTCTTCCTCGTCGTCATGCTCGTCGTCGATCTCGCCGACGATCTGTTCGAGCACGTCTTCGATGGTGATCAGCCCGGCGACGCCGCCGTATTCGTCGACCACCAGCGCCATGTGGTTACGCGTGTGGCGAAACTCGGCCAGCAGCACATTCAGGCGCATCGATTCGGGAATCAATACGGCCGGGCGCAGGATGGTGTGGATGTCGAAGGCGTGGCCGTCACCGACATACTTCAGCAGATCCTTGGCCAGCAGGATGCCGACGATCTCGTCCTTGTCCTCGCCGTGCACCGGGAAACGCGAGTGGCCCGATTCGACTGCGGTGGCGAGAATGTCCGTGAGCGGGGCTTCGGCCGAGAGCATGACGATCTGGGTGCGCGGCACCATCACGTCGTCGACGCTCAGTTCGGTCACCTTGATCGCACCCTCGACCATGGTCAGGGTGTCGTTCGAGAGCAGGCCCTTGGCCTGGGCGGCGCGCAGCTCCTCGATGAGCTCTTGGCGATTACGCGGCTCGCCGGAAAACATGTGGCCCAGTCGATCCCACCAGGAGCGGTGGGCCGGGCCGCTGGTACTGCCAGGGTCCTCGTTCATTACTCTTGCGAATGCAGCCCGTATGCGGGCGGAAATTGGAGTCTATCGGAAAAAGCGTTTCGATTCAGGGACAAGGGCGGTGAAGCCGAGTGGTGAGTGGAGAGGAGTGAGAAAAGAGAGAAAAGCCGCGGCCTTACGGTTTGGCGCACCCTTTTCTCACTTTTCTTTATTCTTCACTGCTCTACGTAAGGATTGGCAATCCCCAGCTTGGCCAAAATCCGTGTCTCCAGGGTTTCCATCGCCTCCGCCTCGGCGTCGACCATATGGTCGTAACCGAGCAGATGCAGCACGCCGTGGACGGTCATGTGGGCCCAGTGGTGGCGCGGCGGTTTCCCTTGTTCGGCGGCCTCGCGGGCGACCACCGGGGCGCAGATCGCCAGGTCGCCGATCAGGGGCAATTGGACGCCCGGCGGGAGTTCGGCCGGGAAGGACAGTACGTTGGTGGCGTAGTCCTTGCCGCGGTAGTCGCGGTTGAGCTCCCGGCCCTCGGCGGCATCGACGATGCGGATCGAAAGCTCGGCCTGCCGGCGCCGCTTGGCGCCGGCCAGAGCGGCGTTTACCCACTCGCGAAAGCTGGTAGCCGAAGGCACCCCGTTACGGGCGACGCCGTAGCTCACATGAACCTGGTGCTCAGCGGGGGGCATTGTCCGGCCTGGCGTTGGATTTGTCGGCGTCTTCGAAGGCTTCGTAAGCGCGCACGATCTTGGCCACCAGCGGGTGGCGCACCACGTCGCGCGAGGTAAAGAACGTAAAGCTGATGCCGTCGACGCCGCGCAGTACTTCGATAGCGTGGCGCAGGCCCGAGCGCACGTGGCGGGGCAGGTCGATCTGGCTGACGTCGCCGGTGATCACCGCCACCGAGCCAAAGCCGATGCGGGTCAGGAACATCTTCATTTGTTCGACCGTGGTGTTCTGCGCTTCGTCGAGGATCACATACGAATCGTTGAGGGTACGCCCGCGCATATACGCCAACGGGGCGATTTCGATCACGTTGCGTTCGATCAGCTTGGCAACCTTTTCGAAGCCGAGCATCTCGTACAGCGCGTCGTACAACGGGCGCAGGTACGGATCGACTTTTTGCGATAGATCGCCGGGCAGGAAGCCGAGCTTCTCGCCGGCTTCGACGGCGGGGCGCACCAGTAGCAGGCGCTGCACGCGATTGGCTTCCAATGCTTCGACCGCACTGGCGACGGCCAGATACGTTTTACCGGTACCCGCCGGGCCGACACCGAAGTTGATGTCGTGCGTGGTGATCGCGTGCAGGTAGCGCGCCTGGTTCGGGCCGCGGCCCTTGATCACGCCGCGCTTCACGCGAATGGTGACTTCCTGTGCGCCTTCGGCCGCTTCCTCCACCATCGCGTCGATGCCTGACTCGGCCAGGTGCAAGTTGATGCGTGCGCCGGTGAGCGCGTCTTTCGCGGTCTCGGCGTAGAGCGCGCGCAGCACTTTTTCTGCGGCGCGGGCGGCGCCTTCTTCGCCGATCACCTGGAACAGTTCACCGCGGTGATCGATCTCCACACCGAGGCGCAGTTCGACCTGCCGCAGATGTTCGTCGAACGGGCCGCACAGATTGGCCAGTCGCGCGTTGTCGGCCGGCTCCAGGGTGAAATCGCGTTGATTGAGTCCGTCGCTCATAGCGTTCGATGCATCACATAAATGTCGGTCGGCCCCAACTCGGCATGGCGAAAGGCACCGGGGACCTGGCCTACGATCTGGAAGCCATGGCGCTGCCATAAGCGCACGGCGGTGGTATTGGTCGAAACCACAAAATTGAACTGCATCGCGGTGAAGCCGCTGCGACGCGCTTCGCCCATGGAGTGTTCGCACAACATGGACGCGATACCTTGCCCGCGCGCTGCCGGCGACACCATGTAGCCGGCATTGGCAACATGATCGCCCAGGCCCGGCTGATTGGGCTTGAGCATGTAGCAGCCCAGCACCTCGCCATCGCGTTCGGCAACGAAGCAGCGGCAGGGCGGTGTCGTCCACCATGCGCGCGCCTGCTCGATGTCGAGGTCGGGCGGATAGCTATAAGTATCGCCACCGGCGATGACGGTTTGAAACAACGGCCAAACGCGTTCGAACTCGCCGGCCTCGATCTGTCGAACGTGTAACGGCTCCGTCACGAGGCGAGGGCGACCGGGTTGTCGGTGGTTTCGTCCGACATCTTGAGTCGTCCGCGCAGCGAGTTGCTCATCGCCTCGGTGACTACCACGTCGACGAATTGGCCAATCAGGCGGGTGTGGCCGGGGAAGTTCACGTAGCGCATGTTTTCGGTGCGGCCGGTGAGCTCGTTGGCGTTCTTGCGGCTGGTCTTTTCGACCAGCACGCGCTGCACGCTGCCGACCATGGCGTCGTTGATCTTCTTCGCGTTGGCGTTCAGCACGGCCTGCAGTCGGGTCAGGCGTTCGTGCTTGACGGTCATCGGTGTGTCGTCGGCGATGTTGGCCGCCGGCGTGCCCGGGCGCGAGGAGAAAATAAACGAGAAGCTCTGATCGAAGCCGACGTCGTCGATCAGCTTCATGGTCTTTTCGAAATCCTCATCGGTCTCGCCGGGGAAGCCGACGATGAAGTCCGAGGAGACGCAGATGTCCGGCCGCACGGCGCGCAGCTTGCGGATCTTCTGCTTGAATTCGAGCGCGGTGTAGCCGCGCTTCATGGCGCTGAGGATGCGGTCCGAGCCCGCCTGCACCGGCAGATGCAGGTAGTTCGCCAATTGCGGCACGCTGGCATACGCCTCGATCAGCGAGTCGGAAAACTCCAGCGGATGCGAGGTGGTGAAGCGGATGCGGCCGATGCCTTCGATCTGCGCGATGGCATGAATCAGCACGGCCAGGTCGGCCACGCCGCCGTCGTGTGTCGGGCCGCGATACGCGTTGACGTTCTGGCCTAGGAGATTCACTTCGCGCACGCCTTGGCCGGCGAGCTGGGCGACCTCCACGATCACGTCATCGAACGGGCGGCTGATTTCCTCGCCGCGTGTATAGGGCACCACGCAATACGAGCAGTACTTCGAGCAGCCTTCCATGATCGATACGAAGGCGGTCGGGCCTTCGGCGCGCGGCTCGGGCAGGCGGTCGAACTTTTCGATTTCCGGGAAGCTGATGTCGACCTGCGACTTGCCGGTGGCGCGCTTGGCTTCGATCAGCTCGGGCAGGCGATGCAGAGTCTGCGGACCGAAGACCAGGTCGACATATGGCGCGCGCTTGAGGATGGCGTCGCCTTCTTGCGAAGCCACGCAGCCGCCGACACCGATGAGTACCTGCTTTTCGCCCTGCTTGTGCTCTTTCCAGCGGCCGAGCTGGCTGAAGACTTTTTCCTGGGCCTTTTCGCGGATCGAGCAGGTGTTGATCAGGATGACGTCCGCTTCGGATTCGTCCTGGGTCAACTCCAGGCCGTGCGATGCCTTGAGCACGTCGGCCATCTTGGCCGAGTCGTACTCGTTCATCTGGCAGCCGTGGGTCTTGATGAAAAGCTTGCCGCTCATGGCGTTGGGTACCGATCGGGGAGGCAGAAGCGCTTTGCGCCGAACCGCGTAGTTTACGCCGACCTGGGGCGGGCTGCCAGTCGGGTGGGGCTGGCAGATCAAGGACTTAAAGAGGGAAGGCTCGCTTCGCATCGCCTCCTGCGCCCCCTCACCCCAGCCCTCTCCCCCGGCGGAGCCAGGGGAGAGGGAGCCTACTGAGGTGTGCCTCAGCGTTTCGTATTACTGCAACCTGCCCCCTCTCCCCTGGCTCTGCCGGGGGAGAGGGTTGGGGTGAGGGGGGCTCTAGTTCCTGCCAAGGCGCACGCTTTCAAAGTTCGACTATTGAGCGCCGTCCCCCAGCCCTGCACACTGCGCAGCATGTTTTCAGCCGTATTCCCGCCGATAGTCCGCCTCGGAGCGACCTGCCTGCTGCTCGTCTGCGTGGCACTGTGCCCGGCTTTGGCCAGGGCAAGCGGCCTGTATCGCTGCACCGGCTCCAGCGGCGAGACGGTTTTCAGCAACAGCACCGCCGGCTACAGCGATTGCCACAAGTTGCCCGGGACGTCGGCACCTGCACCGCGTCCCGCGCGAGCCGCGTCAGCACCGATCGCGTCGGTGCTAGGCGTGCGTGGCTCGGTCGAGACGACCGCCCGTCCGGTTGCTGGCTCGTTCGAACCCTCATTGGCCCAGGTGCAAGGCGATACCGAAACATCGGCGCATGTACCCGCGCCGCCGGCACCGACGGGCAAGCCCGGCCAGTGGACGTACTCTGAATCGAAAAAAGCGCTTGACGATACCGCTGCCGCGATCGCCGCACCGGGCGAGCGTGTGCTGCGCGGTTCGGTCTATCGCGTAGTGCACGCCGACGGCACGGTGGAATACACCAATGTCGCGCCAGCCGGAGAAAAGGGCCGCGCGGTCACCATGCTCTTCAGCTACATCTCCACCTGCGCAGCCTGCAATCTGCGCTCGCCGATTCATTGGGACAGCGTCGCGCTCCACCTCACGGAGTATGCGGAGACCATTCGTGCCGCCAGCGTCGAGTTCGGTGTCGATGAAGCGTTTCTGCGCGCGATCATCCACGCCGAAAGCGCGTACAACCCGCGTGCCCTGTCGATCAAGGGCGCGCAGGGGCTGATGCAGTTGATGCCGGCGACGGCTAACGACATGGGCGTGCGCGATGCCTTCGATGCGGATCAGAACATTCGCGGCGGCGCACGTTATCTGGCGCTGCTGTTGCGCAACTTCAACGGCGACGAGCGTCTGGCTGCCGCTGCCTACAATGCCGGCGCCACGGCGGTGCTGCGCTATAACGGCGTGCCGCCGTACGCGGAAACCCAGGTCTACGTGGAACGCGTGGGAACCTTGCGCAAGCGCTATGGGACAGCAACACCACGACTGCCACCGGTGGCGGCGATGGGGATGGCGGGACCCGGCAAGGGCTGAGCGGCCTTACCCATCCAGCGAAGCCGTCGGCGTCATCGGCGGCCTTTGCGCCAAGGTCACCTCCGCACTGAACGGCGCGCCATTGCGCAAGCCCGATACCTTGACCTTGCTGCCTGGCTTGAGCGCCGCCTCATGGCGACGCAGGTCGGCCGGGTCGACGATGTCTTCCGAGCCGATGCGCAGCAGGATGTCGTGCGCCTGGATGCCGGCTTGGGCCGCGGGGCCGCCGGGATAGACGTCCGTCACCTGGGCGCCGCGCGCGGCCGCGGGGAGGCCGCTGTCGGCGGAGATCGCCACGAAGCCGTAGTCGGCGCCCATCCAGCCGCGCACCACGTGGCCGGTATCGATCAATTGTTCCAGCACGCGCTTGGCCGTACCCACGGGAATGGCAAAGCCGATGCCCTCGGCATTGGCCGCCTTGCCGATCAGCGAGGTGTTGATGCCGACCAGCTCGCCTTCCGTATTAATGAGTGCGCCACCAGAGTTGCCCAGATTGATGGCGGCATCGGTCTGTACGAAGTCCTCGGGGCTGGTGCTGCTGAGCTGGCGGCCGATCGCGCTGATGATGCCCATGGTCACGGTCTGGGTCAGGCCGAACGGGTTGCCGATGGCCAGCACCACGTCACCGGTGCGGATGTGTTTTTCGTCGGCGATCTGGATCACCGGCGGGTTGGCCACGTCGATCTTGAGCACGGCCAGATCCGTTTCGTCGTCCGCGCCCACGACCTTGGCCTTGGCGACGCGACCGTCGTAGAGCAACACCTGGATGTCGTCGGCGTTGGAAATGACGTGGTTGTTGGTCAGCACATAGCCCTGGTTGTTGACGATCACGCCCGAGCCCAGGCTTTGTTCGCGCTTCTGGTAGGCCGGCCCGGTGGGGATGCCGCCAAACAGCCGGCGCAGCACCGGGTCGGAGTACATCTGCATGGCGCGTGCGGTGACGATCTTGTTTGCGTAAATATTGACCACCGACGGCGCCGCCTTGGCGACGGCATCGGCGTACGAGACCGGCCCGGCCTGGCGCGGGAGCGCCGGCGTCTGACTCATGCTTGTGCTGGGCGCGGTACTGTGCGCACCGGTCAAACCGATGCCTGAGCGCAGCCGCTCGCCGACGCCGGGCCACAGCAGACTGATCACGAACGCAGCCGCCAGCCCCAGGACGACGAAGCGGGCAATAAAGGCGAGCGTGCCGGCGGCATGTTTCATGTCGTGAAAAGTTTCGCTGCGATGCTTATGTGGTGGTCTAAGGATGTCAGGGCGTTAGCCCGTTGTTCGCTTTGATTGTACGAGTCAGGGGCTGACGCTACACTAACGCGATTTTTGGGGATAACAGATTCTAGTTCGAGTGGGTCGGTAGTCCCTGCACCTCAATGGCATGCAAGTACCGGAGAGCCTGATGGCGAACGAAGTCGTCGATCATGGCCGCCGCCGTTTCCTCACAGCAACCACCGCGGTGGTTGGTGGTGTGGGAGTCGTCGCGGCGGTTGTGCCCTTTCTCAAATCCTGGGAACCCAGTGCGCGCGCAAAAGCTGCGGGTGCTCCGGTTACCGCCGATATCGGTAAGATCGAATCGGGCCAGATGGTCACCTTCGAGTGGCGTAGTCTCCCTGTTTTTGTAGTCAATCGTTCCCCGGCGCAGCTCGAAGCGCTGCCGAGCCAGAACAGCCGAGTCGTCGACCCCAAGTCCGACGCGATCTCGGCTGAGCAGCAGCCGAAGTACGCGCAAAACGAAAGCCGTTCGATCAAGCCCGAGTGGCTGGTCCTGGTCGGCCTGTGCACGCACCTGGGTTGCGTACCTGACTTCGTCCCGGTGATGAAGCCCGAGCCGTTCGACCCGAACTGGAAGGGCGGGTTCTACTGCCCGTGCCACAAGTCGCGTTACGACATGGCCGGTCGCGTCTATCAGGGCGTGCCCGCACCGAAGAACCTGCTGGTGCCGGACTATCACTTCATCGACGACACGCACATCCAGATCGGTGTCGCCCCTGGGGAGAAAGGCTGATGGCTAACGTGTTCACGCGACTTGGCGATTGGGTCAACGAGCGCGCACCGAACCTGGTGCCGACCTATCGCAAGCACATGACCGAGTACTACGCACCGAAGAATTTCAATCTTTGGTACTACTTCGGCTCGCTCGCCCTGTTGGTGCTGGTCAACCAGATCGTCACCGGCATCTTCCTCACCATGAACTACAAGACGAGTGCGGCGGAAGCCTTCAACTCGGTCGAGTACATCATGCGCGACGTGGAGTGGGGCTGGTTGATCCGCTACATGCACTCCACCGGTGCATCGCTGTTCTTCATCGTGGTGTTCCTGCACATGTTCCGCGGCCTGCTGTACGGGTCGTACAAGAAGCCGCGCGAGCTGGTGTGGCTGCTGGGCATGCTGATCTTCCTGTCGCTGATGGCCGAGGCCTTCATGGGCTACGTATTGCCCTGGGGCAATATGTCGTTCTGGGGCGCCAAGGTGATCATCTCGTTGTTCGGCACCGTCCCGGTGATCGGCAGTGGATTGCAAGAGTGGATCATGGGTGATTTCCTGCCCGCCGACGCCACCTTGAACCGCTTCTTCGCGTTGCACGTCATTGCGTTGCCGCTGGTGCTGTTGCTGTTGGTGGTGTTGCATCTGGCTGCGCTGCACGAGGTGGGTTCGAACAACCCCGATGGCGTGGATACCAAGCATGGTCCGAAGGGCAACCGTTGGGATGCGAACAAGCCGGCCGATGCCATTCCCTTCCATCCGTACTACACGGTGAAGGATCTGGTCGGCGTGGGCTTCTTCCTGCTGATCGCCGCGTTCATCATCTTCTTCGCACCGACCTTCGGTGGCTGGTTCCTCGAGCACGACAACTTCATCCCGGCCAACAACCTGGTCACGCCGACGCACATCAAGCCGGTGTGGTATTTCACCCCGTTCTACGCGATCTTGCGCATGATCCCGTCGTTCTTCGGTACGGCGTTCTGGGGCGTGCTGGCGATGTTCGGCGCGATCGCGGTGTTGTTCGTGCTGCCGTGGATCGATGCCGGTCAGGTGCGTTCGATCCGCTATCGCGGTGCGGGCTACAAGTGGGCGCTGGGTCTGTTCGCGGTGTCCTTCATCTCGCTCGGTGCCGTCGGCGCCGGTGTAGTGGCCGAAGTGATCCCCGAGTGGTTCGGCGATGTCGACGTGACTGTCTGGGAAAACGCCTTCGGTCGCGTGATGACGCTGATCTACTTCGGCTATTTCGTGTTCCTGTGGCTGTACACGCATCTTGGCTGGGAAAAGACCAAGCCGGTTCCGGAACGGGTGACCACGCATGACTAAGCGTTATTTTTCTTCGATTGCGCTGGCGCTCGGTTTGCTGGTCGGCGCGAGTTCCGCGATGGCAGCGGAAGAGGGCGGTCTGCCGTCCGCTGGCACCAACGTGGGCGACCAGGCGTCGCTGCAGCGCGGCGCCAAGCTGTTCTTCAACTACTGCGTGGGCTGTCACTCGCTCAAGTACGTGCGTTATTCGCGTCTGGCCGAAGACCTGGGTCTTTCGGAAAAGGACGTGATGGACAACCTCAACATGACCGGTGCCAAGTTTGGCGATCCGGTGATCTCGCACATGCCCCTGGCCAATGTGAAGCAGTATTTCGGCAAGGCACCGCCGGATCTGTCGCTGGAAGTGCGCGCCAAAGGTGCGGACTGGGTGTTCGGTTACCTCAACTCCTTCTATCTGGACCCGACCCGTCCGGTGGGCTGGAACAACGTGGTGTTCGCGAATGCGTCCATGCCCAACCCGCTGTGGGAACTGCAGGGTCTGCAGACCGCGGTGAAGAAGCCGGGCGAGGACACGGTCGAGAAGTTGGAGCTGTCGCAGCCGGGCAAGCTGACCCCGGTGCAGTACCAGCAGGCCACCCGCGACCTGACCAACTTCCTCGAATACGCCGCCGAGCCGGCGGCCTTGCAGCGCCAGCATTACGGTATCTGGGTGCTGTTGTTCCTTGCCGGTTTCACGTTCTTGGCTTATATGCTCAAGAAGGAATTCTGGAAGGACGTGCACTGAGGCGTCCGGTCGTCATAGGCAGGCGGCGCATACAGGCGCCGCCTGCTCTTGAAGGGGAGAATAGTGCATGGTCCAAAGCGCACGTTCGCGTACCGTACTTACCCTCTACACCACCGCCGATGACGTCCAATGTCACCGCGTCCGGCTGGTCCTGGCGGCCAAGGGCGTCAGCTACGAACGGGTAGAAGTCGACCCGAGCAAGCGGCCCCCGGAAGACCTGATTGACCTCAATCCCTACGGCAGCACGCCGACCCTGGTCGATCGCGACCTCACCCTCTACGACACCGCCGTCGTCTGCGAATACCTGGACGAGCGTTATCCCCATCCCCCGCTGATGCCGATCGATCCGCTGTCCCGCGCGCGTTTGCGTCTGGCCTCGGTCCGTATCGAGCTGGACTGGCTGAGCCAGATCGCCGGGATCCGCGAAGGCGGCAAGGCCGCCGACACCGCCCGCAAGCACCTGCGGGAGCAGCTGTTGGCCTCGCTGCCGCTGTTCAAGGCCTCCAAGTTCTTCCTGAACCCCGAAATGAGCCTGGTCGACTGCCTGGTCGCTCCGGTGATCTGGCGCCTTCCCTGGCTGGGGGTGGACCTTGGGCGGGAGGGCAAGCCGATCCTGGACTACGGCGAACGGCTGTTTCACAGCCAGGGCTTTGCCCGCAGCATGACCGCCGAAGAAAAGGCGATGCGGCCCTGAATGTGGGTGGGCCTATCGTCGGGAAGGCGATCTGGCCGTAAACTTGTGGGTTATTCCAAAGATCCGGCAGCCATAGCCGGACTATCTGCTTGAACTGGCTTTCAGCCGGTCTGGCGTTGCACTATGCGTATGCCGCCGGAGGGCCGGCCTCGATCGAGGCGGCCTTGGCGGCCTTGACAGGCTCTATCGATGACCGACGAAAACATTCCGATGACTTCCAATCGTCCGTACCTGTTGCGGGCCATCTACGACTGGATCACCGACAACAACCTCACCCCGTATGTACTGGTCGACGCTGCCCGCGAAGGCGTGCGGGTGCCGCCGCAGGTGATCAAGAACGGACAGGTGGTGTTGAATCTGGCCATGCGTGCGGTTGCGAACCTCGATCTGGGCAACGATTGGATTACCTTTCAGGCGCGCTTTTCCGGCGTGAGCCAGCAGATCTACATTCCGATCCAGGCGGTTCTGGCGCTTTATGCGCAGGAAAACGGCCAGGGCATGATGTTCCCGGCCGAAGAAGGTGGTGACGTGCCGCCGCCGTCCGGTCCGGAAGACGATACGCCGCCGCCGACCAGCGAAAGTGACGTGGGCAGCAGTGAGAAGCCCAAGCGTTCGGCTTCGCATTTGCGCATCGTCAAATAAGGACAAGCAAACCTCAGTTCCCATCGTCATCCCGGCGCAGGCCGGGATCCAGTGGCTTCGGTTGTCGGTTTTCGCAAACGCATCCAGGCTCTGACGCTACAACCTAGCGATAACGTCACTGGATCCCGGCCTGCGCCGGGATGACGAGTAGGTGGGTTTTCTCTTCAGTGCAGGTTGCGATCGCGCGGGCGTAGCGGTACGACATTGTTGTCGCTTTCGCCAAGCCGAGGCTTGTGTGGTGCCTCAGGCAGATACAGCTCGATAGTCGGCAGGCTCAGGCCAGTCATGATCGTCCCGATCAACCACAGCCGCCCCGGCTCCCGATCGTCACCATCGATGCTGACCTCGAAGCTGTAGCAGCGCTCGATGCCAAGCCGCCCGCCGACACGGCGCAACCGCAGGCTGCGCAATCCCACCGTCTCATCGAGCAACTGCAATCCATGCCGCAGGCATTGCTGGCGAGCTTCGGCGGTCGCCTGCTCGCGCGCGCGATTGAGCTTCAGCCACAGTCCGACGATGGCCAGCAAAGCCAATAGCAGGAACAGGTCGGAGAGTTTGCCCATGCCGCCAGTGTGGGGATGGGGTGGAGCGGTTGCAAGGAGAGGTAGCGAGAAGCTGCACTCCTAAAAACCACTTCCTATCCGTCATCCCGGCGAAGGCCGGGATCTATTCCTCAGTCCTAGCTTGTCAGATGACAGATGGCGAGCGTCTACGCTGAGGAATAGATGACCAGCTTCGCTGTTGAAAAGCGCCTCCGGCCTTCGCCGGGATGACGATGGGGGGGCGAGGTTTTTCGAAGTTCGTGAATATCTTCGTGCGGTGCGCTAGTCGAACTGCAATCGCAGCGACAGATCGATTGCCCGCACGTGCTTGGTCAATGCGCCGACCGAAACAAAATCCACGCCGGTGGCGGCGATATCGCCAATAGTGGTCAGGTCCACATTGCCCGACACTTCGAGCGGAATGCGGCCGGCCGTGATGCGCACCGCTTCGTGCATATCCGCTAACGTGAAGTTATCCAGCATGATGCGGTCCACACCCGCGTCGATCGCTTGCGCCAGTTCGTCGAAGTTCTCTACTTCCACTTCGAGCAGCAGGCCGGGATGCAGGCGCCGGCCGGCTTCGACTGCCGCCTTGATGCTGCCGGCGGCGATGATGTGGTTTTCCTTGACCAGGATCGCATCGAACAGGCCGATGCGATGGTTGTGGCCACCGCCGCAACGGACCGCATATTTTTGCGCCAGGCGCAGGCCCGGTACGGTCTTGCGCGTATCGAGCACGCGCGTGCGGCTGCCGGCGATCTTGGCGACATGTTCGGCGGTGGACGTTGCCGTGCCGGAAAGCAGTTGCAGGAAATTGAGCGCGGAACGTTCGGCGCTGAGCAGCGCGCGCGCCGAGCCGCTCAGATGACAGATGACGTCGCCGGCCGCGACATGGTCGCCGTCCTGCACCTTCCACTCGATCGAAACCTGCGGATCGAGTTTGCGGAAGCACGCGTTGAACCAGTCGATGCCTGCCATCACCGCGTTTTCGCGGCAGGTCAGGGCGGCGCGAGCCTGTGCATCGGCAGGAACCAGTTGGGCGGTCGCGTCGCCGGTGCGGATATCTTCGGCGAAGGCGCGCGTTACATCGGCCTCGATCGTTTCGGACGAGGGCGGGTCAAGAGGGAGCTTGGAAGTCATTCTCGAGTAGCGGAGGCCGCAGCTGTTTGGCTAAGACGGCCAACGATAGCATCGAGCGCGCGATCGAACAGTGCCGACGAATCGAGGATGCGCGCCATACCGCCCGCTATGGCGGTGGCCAGCTCATACGGCGAGTAGTCGCCCACTTTCAGGCCGCGCCGATTGACGAACAGATAGCGTCCGCTCATCGGGCTGATCCACGACAGCTTGGCGCGTTCGGTGGTGTCTTCGCCGGTGTTGAATTCCAGCCAGCTGCCCGGCTTCAATTCGCGCACGCCGGCCAGTTCGGGGCTTTCTTCGAACGGCTCTTCGGCATCGAGTTCCGGCTCGGCGTCGAGCGTGGTGGTATCCACCACCGGCTGGATGCTTTCGGGAATCGGCAGCGTGGTCGCTTCTTCGATCGCGCGGACCTCGGCCTCGGGTACCGCTTCGCCCAGCTGATGCCGGTAATACGTGTGCAGCTGCGCCAGCAGCCGTTCGATGTCGCTTTCCTGGAAGGCGACGTTGGCCAGGCCGCGGCGCAAGGCGCGCTCGATACCCGGCAACATCTGCCGCAGGACGCGGCGGTCTTCCGCTTCGCGCACCGGGCGTGTGCTGGCGATGAATTCGTTGACGAAACGCAGCGCTTCGCGGAATTCGTTGGAATCCTCGCCCTGGCGCAGCAAGGTAAGCACCAGGTAGTTTGCCCAGGCGCGCGTCAGCACGCCATGCACCAGCGGGGGCAGGGTGTGGTCGCCGATGCGGGTGAGGATTTCGCGGGCGGCGCGACGACGCGCCTGTTCCAGCTTTTCGCGACCGCGAGTGGATTCGGCGACGCGCTGCTCGGCCAGGTCGGCACGGCGGCGGCTGGTGTCCTGAAACTCCTGCAACTCGAGGTTCAGGCGATCGAAGATACCGATATCGTCGTCGAAGTCCTGCAACAGGCGGTCGACGACGGATTTGATCTTGTCGTGCAGGCGATGGTCGCGGTCCGACTCGGCCGACCAGCCCTTGGCGGCATCGGCCAGCCCGTCGAGCAGGCGGCGCGCCGGATGCTGGCGGTGCGCGAACAGCTTGCGATCGATGATCGCCGCCTTGAGATATGGAATCTGCAGGCGCGCAAGCATGGCCTGCATCTCGGTCGGCAGGTTGCGGTCTTCGAGAATGAATTCGAACAGCATGCCAACCAGATCGATGGTGTCTTCGTCCATCGTGGCGACATGGCCGGGCTTTTCGCCGCGCAGCGAGCCTAGTTGCACCAGCAGCTGTTCTTTCAGCTGCTGCACTTCGAGCGCCAGCTCGGTCGAGCCGAGCGTGGCGACGCCCGAACTGACCGCGACTCCCGAGGCGGCCTGGCTCTGCAGGACACTCAAGGCGCCCAGCAACTCGTTGGCGGTGGGTACCTGCAGCGAACCACCCATCGGCGCGGCGCGGCTGTCGATCGGGCCGCGGCGTGCGCTGAACAAGGTGCGCAGGGTTTGCAGCAGCTCGGCGCTCGAATCTTCGGCCAGGAAGCTTTCGGCCGTTTCGTTGGCTTGCGCGGCGTCGACAACGTTGCCGCTGGCGGGTGCCGTGCCGGTTCCGCGCTGGGGTGCGTTGCGCGGCAGCTCGTGGCGCAGCTGCGGCAGGACGCCGGCGCGTACCAGTTCGTTGTTGACTTCCAGGTAGAGCTCATCCAGCGAAGCCATGACGTAGCGGTCGAACAGCTTGTAGATGATCAGTTTGACGCGCATGTCCGCAGCCAACTCGCGCATCGCATGGCGGAACGCCTGGGCGAGTGCAGCGGGGCCGATCGGATTGTTGGTATCGTCGATCTTGATGCCGCCGTAGATCACCGACAGACGCTGGTTCACGGCGAACAGTTCGCGCGTCAGGCGCGTCTCGTTCTTGCCGATCATGCTGGTGATGGCCAGCGATTCTTCCAGTTCGTTGTCGGCCACCAGCGACAGCTCCACCGAACCGATCGGCAGCGAAGCGGCTACCGGGTTGCTCGATGGGTTGCGGTAATTGGTAGCGAAGTCGGCTAGCTCGCGTGCGACCTGGGCGAGAAAGGTGCGCTCGACGCTGGGGCGGCGTTTGCGCACTTCGCGCATGCCGTCGAAGTAATGCATCTGCGCGGCGTTGTTCTCGGCTTTTTCGGCCAGATCGAACAGCGCATCGTCGACATGCTCGAACATGCCGTTGATCAGCAACTGCAAACGCTTGCCGGCGATGTCCCGAACGTTATGCAACAGCGCGCCTCCGCGCTCACTGGACGGATCCAGACGCTGGCTCAAACTGACTATGTTTGATGGCTCACTGGCGTCTTTCATCGCCACACCCCTGAAGTGTTGTCGCCGCGATGGCGGCCATCCGTTGCCGCAAGCATGTAGAAGACTAAGCGAAATCGCATGGCCGCGCCACGTCCCAGTTGGTGTCCCAGTTGGCATTCCCTGGCGGGAACGCCGGCTCCGACCTGGCCAGGACTCAAGCCGCGGCGGGGAAATCCCGGAACTGCACGGTGCCGATGCCCTCTTCGGGCAGCATCACCGGGATGCCATCGTCGACGCGGTAGATGACCTTGCCGTCGATCGTGATCAGCGCCTCGCCGATCTTGTCCTTGAGCGCCACACCGGCCACGGTCTGGGCCTGGCCCTCGGCGATGGCGGTATTTAATGCCTCCAGCTCGGCCTTGCCGGTCGGGCGGAGCGGGGTCTTGCTGACGGGGCAGCAAAGGATGTCGAGCAGACGCTTGTCCATGGAAACGGGTATCGAAAAAGCGCGCCGAAACGCGGAAAGTCCGTACAATATCCCCTTTTGGGTGACCGAGTCATGACCTCACCAGCCAAGCCGCCGCGTGTCGGCGTCGTTATGGGTTCCCGTTCGGACTGGGAAACCATGGAGCATGCGGCCCAGGTGCTGACGGAGCTGGGTGTGCCGCATGAGGTCCAGGTGGTGTCGGCTCACCGCACGCCCGATCTGCTGTTCCGCTACGCCGAAGAGGCGGTCGGGCGTGGGATCGACGTGATTATCGCCGGTGCCGGTGGCGCGGCCCATTTGCCGGGCATGCTGGCGGCCAAGACCCGGTTGCCGGTGCTGGGCGTGCCGGTGCAGTCCAAGGCCTTGAATGGCATGGATTCTTTGCTTTCCATCGCGCAGATGCCGGCCGGCATTCCGGTCGGCACGTTGGCGATCGGCCGCGCAGGCGCGGTCAATGCCGGCCTGTATGCCGCCGCCATCCTGGCCCTGCACGATCCGGAACTGGCCAAGGCGCTCGATGCCTATCGCGCCCGCCAGACCCAGACCGTCCTGGACAACCCGGATCCGCGCGCGTGAGTGCGTCGCGTCGTCAGCCCGTCCTGGGCATTTTGGGCGGCGGTCAGCTGGCGCGCATGCTGGCCATCGCCGCCGCGCCGCTGGGCGTGAAGACCCTGGTGGTCGACAGCGCCCCCGACGCCTGCGCCGGCCAGGTTGCCCCTTTGATTGCCGCTGACTGGACCGACTATGACGCGCTCGAGCGCTTCGCGGCCCAGGTCGATGTGGTGACCTTCGATTTCGAGAATGTGCCGGCCGAAACCGCGCACCGGCTTGCCGAAAAGGTCGATGTATTTCCGGCGCCGCGTGCCTTGGCGGTGGCGCAGGACCGGTTGGCCGAGAAGACGCTGTTTCGCGAATGCGGGCTGGGTACGCCCGAATTCATGGCCATCGATACGCGCGAAGATCTGGATCGCGCACTCGCATCGATCGGTGCGCCGGCCATCCTCAAGACGCGCCGGCTCGGCTACGACGGCAAGGGGCAGTTCCGTATTCGCGCCTTGGCCGATGCCGATGCGGCGTGGGAAGCACTGGGTGCGCAGGCCTCGGCGCATGGCCTGATCCTCGAAGCCTTCGTGCCGTTCGAACGCGAGCTTTCGGTGATTGCCGTACGCAGCCGCGACGGCGACTTCCGCACCTGGCCGTTGACGCAGAACTGGCATACCGATGGCGTGTTGTCGCTGAGTCTTGCGCCGGCGGCCGACATCGACGCGCTGCAGACGCGCGCTACCGATCTGGCGCGCACGCTTGCCGAGCGTCTTGAGTATGTCGGGGTGTTTGCGCTGGAGCTGTTCGTCAAGGACGGCCAATTGCTCGGCAACGAAATGGCGCCGCGCGTGCATAACTCCGGGCACTGGACGATTGAAGGTGCCGTGACCAGTCAGTTTGAGAACCACGTGCGTGCGGTGTTGGGTCTGCCGTTGGGCGATACGTCGGCGCGCGGGTTTTCGGTGATGTTCAACTGGATTGGCGAGTTGCCGGATCCGACACCCGTGCTGTCCGCGGCCGATGCGCATTGGCACGACTATGGGAAGCAGTCGCGCGTTGGGCGCAAGGTGGGGCATGCGACGGTGTGTGCGATGGATGCCGGGACGCTGGTCAAACGTGCGGGTGATATTGCACATGTGTTGAAGCGCGATGAGCAGGTGCGGCCGTTGGCTGTTTTTGCGCGGACGTAGAGCCCCCCTCACCCCAACCCTCTCCCCCGGCAAAGCCGGGGGAGAGGGAGCCGAGTGAGGAAGCCTCATTGTTTCGCACTTGCGCAACTTGCTCCCTCTCCCCTGGCTTTGCCGGGGGAGAGGGCTGGGGTGAGGGGGCTGGGTGCTCGCGAGAACACTCAACGATGCACAAAAAAACGGGACCGTCGCCGGCCCCGTTTCTCATCACCGGGCGCTTACGCCAGATTCTTCGCCGCAAAGTCCCAGTTCACGAGGTTCCAGAAAGCCTCGACGTACTTCGGACGCGCGTTGCGGTAATCGATGTAATACGCATGTTCCCACACATCGCAGGTCAGCAGCGGCTTGTCGCTGCCGGTGATCGGCGTGGCGGCGTTGCTGGTGTTGACGATGCCCAGCGAACCGTCCGGGCGCTGCACCAGCCAGGTCCAGCCCGAGCCGAAGTTGCCGACGGCGGACTTGGTGAACTCTTCCTTGAACTTGTCGAGCGAACCGAACGCCTTGTTGATGGCATCGGCCAGCTTGCCGGTGGGCTCGCCGCCGCCATTAGGCTTGAGCGAGTGCCAGTAGAAGGTGTGGTTCCAGATCTGGGCGGAGTTGTTGAACACGCCGCCGGACGACTTCTTGATGATGTCGACCAGGTCCGCGTTCTCGAACTCGGTACCCTTGATCAGGTTGTTGAGGTTGGTGACGTAAGCCTGGTGATGCTTGCCGTAGTGGTATTCCAGGGTTTCCGCGGAGATATGCGGTTCCAGGGCGTTCTTTTCGTAGGGCAGGGCGGGGAGTTCAATCGCCATGTCTGATGGCTCCTTGGCTTATGGGCTAGAGGGGAGTCGGACCGGCGCGGCCGAACGGCCGCCGTGGTTCGACTGATACACTACCGATCTTCGTGCATTGTAATGATGAAATCCGAAGCTATGGACGTTAACGAACGAATCAAGGCTGTCCTCTCCGAGCACGCGATCGTGCTCTTCATGAAGGGCACGCCACAATTCCCGATGTGCGGCTTTTCCAGCCGCGCCGCGCAGGCATTGAAGGCGGCGGGGGCGGATTTCCATGCGGTCAATGTATTGGCCGACCCGGAAATGCGCGCGGCACTGCCGCACTACGCCAACTGGCCGACCTTTCCGCAGCTCTTTATCCAGGGCGAGCTGATCGGTGGTTGCGACATTGTCGAAGATTTGAAAAATGCCGGTGAACTCGAGCGCATGGTCGCTGACGTAAGTGGAGCGTCGCAGGGATGAGTCTGGCCAGTGTGCAGTTTCCCGCCGACTGGCAACAGCTGGCGCCCGCCAGCCTGACTGGCCGTGTCATCGTGGTTACCGGTGCCTACGGTGGGCTCGGCAGTGCAGTTGCGCGCGCCGTGGCGCGTGCAGGCGCGACCGTGGTCATCACCGGCAAGCGCAAGCGTCAGCTCGAACAACTCTACGACGCGATGCTCGCCGAGCAACTGCCCGAGCCGATCATCCATCCACTGGACATGGAAGTCGCCACGCCGCGCGATTACACCGCCATGGCCGAAGGCCTGGAGCGCGATTTCGGACGCCTGGACGGCATCGTGCACACGGCGGCGAGCTTTGCCGGCCTGACCCCGCTGGCGATGCACAAGCCCGACGACTGGCTGCGCGCGCTGCACGTCAATGTGTCCGCGCCGTTTGCGCTGACCCAGGCGTGCATGCCGCTGCTGCAAGCGGCCAAGGACGCCGCGGTAGTGTTCGTACTGGACAATCCCGATCTGCTCAGCCGCGCGCACTGGGGCGGTTACGGCGTGTCCAAGGCGGCACTGGAGCGGTTGGTGGAAATCCTGCATCAGGAAACCGACCAGAGTACGCTGCGTACGCACGCGATACTGCCGGCGCCGATGCGCACGGCGATCCGGCGACAGGCGTATTTCGGCGAGGACACGACCATTCAGCCGTTGCCCGACGCGACCGCCGACGCCGTGGTGTATCTGCTCAGCGCCGCCGGCATGCCGGCGCGTGGCAAGGTGCTGGATCTGCGCCGGGAAACATCGTCTTGATCGCCACTGCAGGGGGACGCTGATCGTGGAAACGCAGATGACGACCTTGTCGGCAGCGATCCTGCTGTTCCTGATCATGGACCCGCTCGGCAATATTCCGATCTTCCTCAGCCTGCTCAAGGACGTCGCGCCCAAGCGTCGCCGCTGGGTACTGGTGCGCGAGCTGTTGATCGCGCTCGGTGTGCTGCTGGTGTTCCTGATCGGCGGTACGCATATTCTCCGGCTGCTGCAGCTGCGGCAGGAGTCGATCAGTATCGCCGGCGGTATCGTGTTGTTCCTGATCGGTATTCGCATGGTCTTTCCGCCGGCCGATGGTGGCGGCATCTTCGGCAAGCCCGGCGAGGGCGAGCCTTTCATCGTGCCGATGGCGATCCCGGGTGTGGCCGGCCCCTCGGCCATGGCGGCGCTACTGCTGTTGACCAATACCCAGCCGGGCCGTACGGCCGACTGGGCGATCGCCTTGCTTGGCGCCTGGCTGGCGACTTCGGTCATCCTGCTGTGTTCGACCTATTTGTTCCGTTACCTTGGCGAAAGCGTGCTCACCGCGCTGGAGCGCGTGATGGGTATGTTGTTGATTGCACTGTCCGTGCAGATGTTCCTGGGCGGGATCGCGGCTTACCTGCATTTAACGGTCTAGCCCGCTTTTTTGCGAAAGGCGGAACGTTTCAAACATGACCTTTTACGCGATCGCAAAATCTTAGTCCCACCAACATCACCATGCTGTCATAATCCGCCCCCAGGATCGTTATAGTCCTTAAGGAGGCGGTCATGCTCAGCATTGAACAGACACTTACAGAACGTCTGCCCTGGCTGGCCCAGCATCCCAAAATCCGTCGCCCCATGGCAGGCATGTTGGGTCGCTTGGCTGACGAAGCCGGTTTTAACCGGACCATGGAACACTGCGCGGCGTTCGAGGGCTTCGACTATGTCGAGCGCGCCCTGGACGTCCTGGGCACCAGTTACCGGATCAATCCGCGCGAGCGCGAGAACATTCCGCTCGAAGGCGGCGTGCTTATCGTTGCCAATCATCCGTTGGGCATGCTCGATGCCCTGGCGCTGTTGCAGATGGTCGGCTCGGTGCGCAGCGATGTGCGCATCCTGGCGAACGACTGGCTGACCATGATTCCGCAGCTGAGCAAGCTGCTATTGCCGGTCGATGTATTTGGCAAAGGCGCCACCTCGCGCCTGCGCGACGTCTATCGCGCCCTGGATCGCGGCGAAGCCTTGATCGTATTCCCGGCCGGCGAAGTGTCGCGCATGGGGCCGGCGGGTGTGCGTGACGGACGCTGGTCCGATGGATTCGCCCGTCTGGCGCTGCGCACCAAGGTGCCGGTGTTGCCGGTCCATGTGGCCGCGCGCAATTCGGCGATGTTCTATGGCGTGTCGATGCTGGCCAAGCCGCTCAGCACGGCGATGCTGCCGCGCGAAGCGGTGTCGCGCATGAAGCGCCGTATCGCCTTCAGCGTGGGCAAGCTGATCGACGCGGAGGAGTTGAACGAGCGCAGCGGCGGTTCGCCCGAGCAAGCCGCCAAGCTGATGCGTCGCCATGTGTATCGCATCGGTCGTCGCCGCGGCCTGATCTTCGGCGGCCAGGCGCCGCTGGCGCATCCGGAGCCTACGGAGCGCATCGTTGCCGAGCTGGCGGCCCAGGCTGAAAAGCTGGCCGATCTCAACGACGGCAAGCAGATCCTGCTATTCAAGGGTGCGGCCGACAGCGCCGTACTGCGCGAGATCGGCCGTCTGCGCGAGCTGACCTTCCGCAAGGTGGGCGAGGGTACCGGTGCACGCCGTGACCTCGACGCGTACGACCCGCATTACGAGCATCTGGTGTTGTGGGACCCGAAGGCCTTGCACGTGGTGGGTTCTTATCGTTTCGGCCATGGTGGTCGCCTGATCGGCGAGCGCGGCATGGCCGGGCTCTATACGTCCAGCCTGTTCCATTATTCGCCGGCGCTGGAATCGCGCCTGGCGCAGGGCCTGGAGCTGGGTCGCAGCTTTATCGCCCCGGCCTATTGGCGCTCACGTGCGCTCGACCAGTTGTGGCAGGGCATCGGCTTGTATCTGCAGCGCCATCCGGAGCTGCGCTACCTGTTCGGCCCGGTCAGCATGTCGGTCAATCTGCCGCGCGAGGCGCGCGAGTGGATTGCCGCGGCCTACCAGCATTACTTCGGCGTATCCGGCCTGGCTTCGGCGCGCCAGCCGTTCGTGGTGTCACAGGACGTCATCGACCTGGTGCGTCATGCGCTCGAAGGCCTGGATTCCACCGCGGGTCTGGGCAAGCTCAAGCATCATCTGGATGCGCTGGGTGTGAGTCTGCCGGTGCTGTATCGCCAGTATGTCGACCTGGTCGAGCCTGAGGGCGTACAGTTCCTTGGCTTCGGCGAAGACCCGGGCTTCTCGGGCTGCGTGGATGGCCTGGTCATGCTTGACCTGGACAACCTCAAGCCGGCCAAGCGCGCACGTTATCTCGGTAAGGCTGCTGAGTAATAACGTTAGCTTTCACGACGCGGGGTAGGTTCCTGCCCCCTGTGACGCGTGACGCAGTAGTAAAGATACTGTCAAATTTGTATGTGACCATGGTAGTGTAATTGCAAAGCGCGGCCGTGATTTCCGATTTATAGGGAATTGGGAATTACGGAGTGGGAAGCTAAATTCGTAAGTTCATGCCTGATCGTCACTGATCGGGTTTTTTTACGCCCGGAATAAACGTTTAAAATTACGTTAAACGGCATGAAATTGCGTTTATTTGCAAATACTTGCGGCACTTTGTTGGGCGGCCTTTGGGCGCTTTGGGGTCTGCAATAGGTTTGGGCTTGCATGAATGCGACAGGGTTCCCTTCTGGCGAGGGGCATCAGCTCATTCCGCGCATTCGGCCGAGAGTTGCGGCCGGCTAATTCAACCACCTTGGAATGTCGGACTTAAAAAATGAAACGAACCCATCTTTCTATGGCAATCGCCGTTGTCTTCGCTATGTCCGCCAGCATGGCGGTGGCTCAGGATGCTGCCGATCAGAATGCGCAGGGCGCTCGCAAGCCGGCTACCGGCGCGGTCGCCGCTCAGCGCGGCAACGCCAATGCGTCGAGCACCTCCAACACCACCAACGACAACGCGACGCTACGTAGCGTGCAGCAGTTGAGCGCGGTGCAGGTCAGTGCCGATTCGCTGTCGCTCGGCGGTGGCCTGATGTCGGTGCAGACGGCGCCCAAGGCGGTGTCGACGATTACCCGCGATGCCATCGTCAAGGCGGGCCCCGGCAGCAACTTCACCCAGCTGATCTCGACCATCCCGGGCGTGAACTCGTCGACCGACGACGTCACCGGCCTGTCGGACGGCAACTACTCGATCCGCGGCTTCCAGTCGAACGAAATCGGCGTGACGGTCAACGGCGCGCCCATCAACGACTCCGGCAGCTACGCCGTGTTTGCCAGCGAATACGGCGACTCGGAAAACGTCGGCGACATCACCGTGCTGCAGGGCACGCCGGACCTGGACATGCCCGATGCGGGCGCCGCCGGTGGCCACATCGCCTGGGCGACGATCGATCCGTCGCATAAGGCTGGCGTGGACTTCACCGAGTCCTATGGCTCGCACGATTACCACCGCACGTTCGTTCGCCTGAACACCGGCGACCTCGGTCCGGTTCGTTCGTGGATCTCGTTCTCGGACAACAAGGTCGACAAGTGGCGCGGTGCAGGCGACCTGGAAATCCGCAAGGTCGACGGCAAGGCGCTGTGGACGATCGACGACAACAACTCGGTCAGCGCCTCGCTGCAGTACAACCGCGAAACCCGCGACCAGTACCGTTTCCTGACCAAGGCCCAGGAGCAGAGCAACTACTTCCTGGATTGGGACGAAACCTACAAGCCGAAGTCGAACGACACGAACTACTACGGCCTGCACCTCAACAATTTCACGAACTACATGTTCAGCCTGGACGGCGAGTTCAAGCTGGCTGACAGCCTGCGCCTGTCGGTAGTCCCGTACTTCCAGTATGGCGACGGCGGTTCGGGCGGTGGCAGCAGCTTCTTCGCCGAAACCACCAATGTCACGCAGAACCAGAACGAGAATGCGCACCAGGATCTGAACCAGGACGGCGCGATCGTGACCGGCCCGAACGGCAAGAAGGCGTTGGTGTACTCCTTCAGCAAGAGCACCACGTATCGTCCGGGCATCCTGTTCAAGTTCAACCAGGACTTGAGCCTCAACAACAGCCTCGAGTACGGCCTGTGGTATGAGCGCACGCGTCAGGAGCAGGGCGAACCGTACAGCACGGCCAATTACCTGACCGGTACGCCGGATAACGTCTGGGGCGATTCGAACTACGTCTACTACCCCAACGGCCAGATCCAGTCGCTGTACAACGAGTTCACCAAGACCGAAAACGAAAAGGTCTTCGTCACCGACACCTGGACCCCGACCGACCAGTGGACCTTCCAGTTGGGTGCGGCGTACCTGCATGCCGAGCGTTCGGGTTTTGCGTATGAGTATCCGGGCAACCAGGGCGGCTTCAATCCGCCGGGCTTCGGTGGCAACTTCGACCGCGACTACCACAAGGTCACGCCGGCGCTGGGCATCAAGTACCAGATCGACGAGAACAACCAGCTGTTCTACGGCGTGGGCGAAACCTACCGCGCACCGCAGAACACCTCGGTGTCGCTGAACCTGGTCACCGGCCGTCCCTCGAACAAGCCCGAGCAGTCGTGGAACAACGACCTGGGTTGGCGCTTCTATAACGACGTGTTCTCGGCCAGCGCCGAGATCTATCGCGCCAACTTCAGCAACCGTGTGGTCAACGGCTTCGACCAGGATACCGGCGAGAGCTATTCGACTCAGATCGGCCGCGTGAAGCAGCAGGGTTTCGATGCCGAAGCCAGCATCAAGTTCCTCACGAACTTCAAGCTGTACGGTTCGTACACCTACACGCAGTCCAAGCTCGAGAGCAACTTCAACGCCGGTGACGACGGTGTTTACCCGACCGACGGCAAGGACATGATCAATGCGCCGCGCAACATCGGCCACCTGGTCCTGAGCTACGACAACGGTCCGTTCTGGGCCAGCCTCGGCGCGAGCTTTCACGGTTCGTTCTACGGCGACTTCATGAACACGGAGAAGAACGGTGGCTACACCACCTTCAACTTCAACACCGGTTACCACTTCGACGACTTCTCGACCTGGTTCCGCAGCCCGTACATCAAGCTCAACTTCGCCAACATCACCGACAAGCATGCACTGACGTATGCAACCAACTCGGCGACGCTGGCCAAGGGCACGATCCGCGACGTCGATGGCGTCAAGCTGTTCACCACCACGCCGACGTATTCGCTGCTCGAGCCGCGTACGTTCATGATCACGGTGGGCGCCTCGTTCTTCTAAGCAACACCCGCGATAAGGGCGGGGCTTCAAGCCTCGCCCAGCCTCGAAACCAAAGCCGGTCCCGCAAGGGGCCGGTTTTTTTTCTTTTGGTGGCAAGAACTTGAGGTGGCGATGTGAGAATTGCGTCAAAAAGTTACGAAACTGTAATATGCTACGACTACAGTTGCCCGGACGTTCTTGCGCCGGCTGCGGTGTGTGGCTGCGGTAAGCGTCAAATAAAATTAGGGGAATCAGCCACTTAAGCTTTATGGCGAGGAGACACGGGATCTCCGGAGCTGGCCCCACGGTTTTTTGTTGCGAATCTTAAGGGGTTATCTCTCAATGAATCTTCGTCTCCGCACGAAAGTGCTGCCGTTAGCTATTACCGCGCTTCTGGCCTCGTCGCCGGTGCTTGCGCAGGACACTTCTTCTTCCGTGAGCGGCCGCGTCCTCGACGCGAGCGGCAAGCCGGTCGTCGGTGCCAACGTCCAGATCGTGCACGCCCCGTCGGGCACGACCAAGAACACCCAGACCGATGCCAGCGGCCGCTACTCCGCGCAAGGTCTGCGCGTGGGCGGTCCGTTCGACATCAAGGTCGACAAGGACGGTGTGCAGAGCGAGCAGGATGGCGTCTACCTGCAGCTGGCTGCCGATACGGCCGTCAACATCACGCTGAGCGGCGCGCACGCGGAAGCGGCGAAGGAATTGCAGGGCATTACCGTCTCGGCCAATTCGCTGTCGCAGACGTTCACGCCGGACAACAAGGGCCTGGCGACCAACGTCTCGCGTCGTGAACTCGAAGCCACGCCGACCCCGGGTCGCTCGATCCAGAACATCGTGCGCCTCGATCCGCGCATCACCATTACCGACCGTGCTCGTGGCGAAATTTCGCTGGCCGGTCAGAACAGCCGCTACAACAACATCACCGTCGACTCGGTCAGCGCGAACGATCCGTTCGGCCTGAACGCCAACGGCCTGCCGACGCTCGGTACGCCGATCTCGCAGGACGCCATCGAGGAATACAACATCTCGCCGGCGAACTACGACGTGGGCACCCGTCGTGGCGTGGGCGCGAACATCAACGCGGTTACCAAGAGCGGTACCAACGATTTCCACGGTTCTGTGTACTACGCGTTCCAGAACCAGAACATGATCGGCAAGAACGAGAACGATGTTAAGTACCAGGGTTTCGATCGCACCTGGACGGGCGGCGCGACGTTCGGTGGCCCGATCATCAAGGACAAGCTGTTCTTCTTCGGCCTGGTCGAAAAGAGCACGCAGATCGGCGCGGGCAGCCCGTTCGGTCCGGAAGATTCCAATGCCGGCACCAAGATTAAGGGCCTGACCACCGCGCAGGTGGACCAGATTCGCCAGATCGCCAGGCAGGTCGGTATTACCCAGGATCTGGGTTCGATCGGCGGCGGTAATTCCAACCTGACCGACAAGCGCTACCTCGGCAAGATCGACTGGAACATCGCCGACAACCATCGCGCCAGCTTTACCTATAGCCAGACCAAGGAAAACAAGCCGATCATCACCGGCAGCACGACCAAGCTGGTGCTGTCGAGCGGCTGGTACAAGACCTCGGTCAACAACAAGAGCTACGCGCTGCATTTCTACGACGATTGGAACGATACGTTCTCGTCGGATACCACGGTCTCGTATGCTGACTTCAAGCAGAACCGCGATCCGTACAACGGCGTGGACATGCCTGACATTACCGTCTATCCGGTGAGCTTCAGCGGTCCGGCGGTGGAGTTCGGTACGGAGTTCTCCACCCAGGCGAACGTGCTCCAGGTGAAAACTCTAAACGCGGCCTGGGCCGGTACGCTGTTCCTCGGCGAACACAACCTGAAGTTCGGCGTCGACTTCGAGAAGGACAAGTACTACAACCTGTTCCTGCAAGGTGCCTTCGGCAGCTACACCTTCGAAGACCTCAACAACGGTGCTACCACCGGCTTGCAGAACTTTGCCTCCGGCAACTACTGGCGCTACACCTATAACCGTCCCGCGAACGGCCTGTCGCTCGGCGATGTCGCGGCGCGTTACAGCCTGAACCAGTGGGGCGTGTTCCTGCAGGATACCTGGCAGGTCACCAACAACCTCTCGTTGCAGTACGGCGTGCGTGTCGACATCCCGCTGATGGACGACAAGCCGTTGTACAACGCCAAGTACGCCAGCACATTCGGTGGTACGAATCAGACCACGATCAATGGCAACCGCGTCATCCAGCCGCGCCTTTCGTTCAACTACAACTTCGACACCGAGCACATGACTCAGCTGCGCGGCGGCGCGGGTCTGTTCGTGACGAACCAGCCGGGCGTGTGGCTGGGCAATATCTTCTCCAACTCCGGTGTGACACAGACGCAGTTCACTTGCGGTCCGACGCAGGCGGCGCCTTGCAACACTGCAGCGGCGATGCCTCCGTTCAGTCCGGATGCGCATAACCAGCCGGATGGCCGCACCAATGGCGGTCAGATGACCGTCAACACGATCTCGCCGGGCTGGCGTATCCCGACCGCCTGGAAGGTCAGTCTGGGTATCGACAAGGAGCTGCCGTGGTGGGGTCTGGTCGCTACCGCCGACTGGCTGCATATCGATGCACGCGACGCAGTGTGGTTCCAGAACTTCAATCTCGGTGCGCCGACGCGCCTGACGCCGGATGGCCGCGCCTCGTATTACGGGCTCACCGGTGATCCGAATGCGAAGGGGCAGAAGGTCCGCGCCAATGCCAACCCGGCGTTCTCCGGTTCGAACATCAACCTGGACAACACCGGCAAGGGCAAGTCGGACAGCATCTCGCTGTCGTTGAAGAAGGCCTTCTCGAACGACTGGTCGGGCATGGTCGGCTTCACCTGGAGTCGTGCGACGGAAGTGAATCCGGGTACGTCCTCGGTAGCGAACTCGAACTACTCCAACAACTACGTCTACAACTCCAACGAGAACGTCGCCAGCCCGTCCAATTACTCGATCCCGCGTCGCGTGATCGCTTCGTTGAACTGGCAGCATGCGTTCTTCGGCGACTACGTCACCTCGGCCAGCCTGTTCTACGACGGTCACTCGGCCGCTCCGTACAGCTGGGCCTTCGGTAACGACGCCAACGGCGACGGCTACACCAACGATCTGGTCTATATCCCGCGTCCGGGTGAAGTCGAGTTCCGTCCGGGTACCTCGCAGGCCACGATCAGTCAGTTCTATGACTACATCCAGAAGAACGATTATCTGCGTGACCACCAGGGCCAGGTGGCCCAGCGCAATGGCGACCGCGCCGGCTGGATCAACCAGATCGATCTGAGCTTCAGCCAGGAGATCCCGGGCCTGTTCAAGGGCAACAAGGGCGTCATCAAGCTGGACGTCTACAACTTCACGAACCTGCTGAACAAGAAGTGGGGCATCGAGAAGCGCGTGACGTTCCCGGGTGGTCGCTTCCTGGCCGACTACTACGGCATCGATCCGGTCACCGGCAAGTACATCTACAACATCGATTGCACCGGCAAGCCGGCGACCTGCGCCAACTACAACCAGGGTGGCAAGTACTCGCCCAAGGAAGTTCCGACCTATATCAACAACAACGACGACCTGGCCCAGCGCTGGTCCGTCCTGTTGACGGTGAAGTACACCTTCTAAGCAAAAGCTTGCGAAGAAGCTTCGACAGACCGGCGCCCGCGAGGGCGCCGGTCTTTTTTTGGCTTGACCATGCCGCCCTGGCGCGAGAAGCTAAGCGGTCCGCCAAGAAAAAGTTTACGGGCGAGGAAGCCGCGAGGGCGCGGCCTAGGAGATGAAGTGATGAATGCAGTTCAAGCCGGCAAGGCCGGTCGGGCCGGTACCGTCAGCGCGCGTATTTCGCCCGCCGGTGGCCTGGATATTCTTTCCCGCAACGAAGTGGCGCGCCTGCGCAATGCCAGCGGTTCGGGCATGCACATGCTGCTGCGCCGCTGTGCGCTGGCGGTGCTGACCTCGGGCAGCATGAGCGATGACCCCCGCGGCATCCTCGAGCAGTTCCCGGATTTCGACATCCAGGTGCTGCAGCAGGATCGCGGCATCAAGATCGAGCTGTCGAATGCGCCGGCACAGGCGTTTGTCGACGGCCAGATCATTCGCGGTATCAACGAGCTGCTGGTGGCCGTTGTGCGCGACATCGTTTACGTGTCGACGCAGCTGGAGCAGGGCGGTTTCGACCTCGACGACACGGTGGGCCTGACCCATGCCGTGTTCGAGATCCTGCGCAATGCGCGCATTCTCAAGCCGCAGATCGATCCGAACCTGGTGGTGTGCTGGGGCGGCCATTCGATTTCGCGCGACGAATACGAATACACCAAGCAGGTGGGCTATCAGCTCGGCCTGCGTGGCGCCGACATCTGCACGGGTTGCGGTCCGGGCGCGATGAAGGGGCCGATGAAGGGCGCGACGATCGCGCACGCCAAGCAGCGTCGCAAGCACAATCGCTATATCGGCATCACCGAGCCGGGCATCATTGCCGCCGAGTCGCCGAACCCGATCGTCAACAACCTGGTGATCATGCCGGACATCGAGAAGCGCCTCGAAGCTTTCGTGCGCATCTCCCACGGCATCATCGTGTTCCCCGGTGGCGTCGGCACGGCGGAAGAAATCCTCTATCTGCTAGGCATCCTGCTGCATCCGGACAACGCCGGCATTCCATTCCCGCTGATCTTCACCGGCCCGAAGCAGTCCGCCGCGTATTTCGAGCAGATCGACCGCTTCCTGCGCCTGACCCTGGGCGACGAAGTGGCGCAGCATTACCAGATCATCGTCGACGACCCGGCCGCAGTAGCGCGGGCGATGGTGCGTGGCATCGAGAAGGTGCGCAATTACCGCCTCGACAACAAGGACGCGTTCTTCTTCAACTGGTCCTTAAGCATCCCGTTCGCCTTCCAGGTGCCGTTCCGTCCGACCCACGAAGCCATGCGTTCGCTGGCGATCCGTCGCGATCGGCCGCGTCACGAGCTGGCAGCGGACTTGCGGCGTGCCTTTTCGGGCATCGTGGCCGGCAATGTGAAGGAAGAGGGCATCCGCGCCATCGAGCTGGAAGGCCCGTTCCAGATCGACGGCGAGGCCGACATCATGCGTGCGCTGGACGAGCTGCTGAAGGCTTTCGTGGTCCAGCACCGCATGAAGCTTCCTGGCGGCACGGCCTACGTGCCCTGCTACAAGGTGCTGGCCAGCTGAAATGTGGGGTCGCTCGGCTTGACAGCCTCGGCCCCTTTTCGCAAAATACGCAGCTCCCCGCCCGAATAGCTCAGCTGGTTAGAGCACTTGACTGTTAATCAGGGGGTCGTTGGTTCGAGTCCAACTTCGGGCGCCAAATTTCAAGGGCTTACCTTCGGGTAGGCCCTTTTTGTTTTTCAACACACTAACTGTGTGCCTCGTCAGTCCTGCGGAAGCGGGATGACGTGGTGCTGCTGGCGATTGAACACCACGGACGTTTCCACGCGCAGCACGACAGCGTGGCGATTGAAATGCTCCGAGATGATCGCCTTCAAATGCTCCATGTCCCGCGCGACGACGTGGACGATCAAATCCGCGCGACCCGATACAAGAAACACACCGCGAACTTCCGGAACCGTGGCGGTTGCGCTCACGAAGTTATCGACCACTTCAATTTCCAACTTGCCAAGCTGCACGAGCAGCACAGCCTCCAGTGCGAACCCAATCGCTCGCAGATCCACGTCGGCATGAGCACCCCGTAAAACGCCACGCGCCCTAAGCGACTTGATGCGCTCATGGCAGGTGGAAGGAGCAAGGCCAACTGCAGCTGCGATCTGTTTATTGGACAACCATGCATCCTTCATCAAAAGGCGAAGGATGGCGAAATCAATTCGGTCAAGGTCGGACTCGGTGGCCATATATCCGAAATTTATTCGTTTGACGATCAATGAACTCTAATTGCATTCTAGTTACATCACAAATAAACGAATATTATCCATGCGTACTGTTCTGGCTACCCTGTTGCTATCGCTATTCACCGCTGCTCCTCCAGCTGTTTGTGCGGCTGCAGCCTCTCCCGCCCTCGCACCCTCCGCAATGAATGACGCGATCGGACAACGATTGGTTGCCGAAGAACGGGCGAGCTGGGATTTGGCCATCAAACGGAATGCCACTGCTTACGCAGCCTTCCATGCGCCAGACTTCTTCACAGTCACCGGCACCGGCGTGGTGGACAGGGCGCATAGCGAAACATCCGCCATGGATGCGAATGTGCGCTTCGACCAATGCGAGCTTTCAGGATTCGACGTCCGCTTTGTCGCGGAGAATGCCGCGCTTGTCACCTACCATGTCAAGGCAGCGGGGCTTGATCATGGCAAAGCCTTCCAGCTTGACAGCTATGCGTCATCCTTGTGGATGAAACGGGATGGCAAGTGGCTGAATGTGTTTTATCAGGCGACGCCCGCGCCGAATCGGTAAGCCTGCAGGATATCCCTATCCACGCCCCCTCCAGGCTGGGTCAGTACGTCATGGCCGCCACGACCTGCGTCCTCATTTTGTCCGAAAGGCATAAGTGCATTGCCTGTTAACCAGGGAGCGTTGGTTCGAGTCCAACTTCGACCGCCATATTCAGCAAAAGACCGCGAGCGATCGCGGCTTTTTGCTTTGTCTGTCTGCGTCCAATGCACAGAGTGTCGGCTAGAGTCTGCACATCGCGTAATTCAACAAAGGGGTAGGGCATGACACGGGCGGGGGCAATAGGGCGTCGAATCAGGATGAGTGCATGGCTGGTCGTGGGACTGATGCTTGCGCAGCCGAGCGGGGCAGCGGATGCCGTATCGGAAACGCTGCTGAAAACGACGAAATCCTGGGATGGAACACCGTACAAGGCCTATCCCTCGGGGCAGCCGGAGGTTACCGTGCTGCGGATCTATATTCCGCCGCATAGCACCCTGGCCTGGCACTACCACCCGGTGATCAACGCTGCCTATGTACTGAGTGGCGAGTTGACGGTTCAGCGCCGTGACAACGGTCAGCAGCAGGCGATTCGTGCGGGCCAGGTGTTGCCCGAAATGGTCGACAACGCACATCGCGGTTATACGGGCGACCAATCGGCCACCTTGATCGTTTTTTATGCGGGCGCCTCGGGCACAAGTATCACGGTGCCGGTCACGGTGACATCGGCGCATTGATGAGCCATGCGGTTTGATCGCCGGACTCATTCTTCATTGCGGCACGTTTCGGCCGCTTCGGCGGTAGCTCGGGCGCCGCGAATGCGACCGGAGTTTGAGACAAAGACCTGCAACGCCAGTTCGGCTCGCTTTCGATCGCAAATCAGGATGCCGATATTGCTGCCGCTTGCGTAGCCTGTCGCTCGGAAAACGACCGAACGACGCCCTTGTGAGCTGGCGATACTCAGGTGGGCATGCCCTGAGCTTGCATGCCAAGGCTCCCCTTGGATTCGATGAGCACCGGTCTCCCGCTCGGCATAGCCCGCGATCCAGCCATGTTCCCACTGCATGGTCGCCTCGCAGCTCTGGCCATCCAGGCTGGGACAGACGATGGTTCGCCTGCCGCTGCGGCTGGCCTGTTCTCGTGCATAACGCAGGCTGGTCATGAGTTCGGTTTGTGCGGCAGTCAGTCGCTCGCGCGATACAAGTCCGGCAAAGGAAGGTATCGCGGCACAGGTCAGGACCGCCATCACGGCCAGAGCGACGACCATTTCGACCATGGTCATGCCACTGTTCCGACCTTGCCAGGATGCCCGTTTCTTCACCATGGGCGGGCATACTAGGTGGCGCGGACCATCGTGGCAGCCGGCTCAGGCGTGGGTGTGCCTTCATCCTCTGCTGACAGGCCTTGTCAGTAGGGTCAATTTAAAATGCCTCCATCCGACCGCATATGGGCTGCCATGACTGACCGTTTTCAGCTCGTTTCCCCCTATAAGCCCGCCGGCGATCAGCCGGAGGCAATCAAACGCCTGGTCGAGGGCTTCGAGGCCGGCCTGGCGGCGCAGACGCTGCTGGGCGTGACCGGCTCGGGCAAGACCTTCACGATCGCCAACATGATCGAGCAGGTGCAGCGGCCGACCATCGTGCTGGCGCCGAACAAGACGCTGGCGGCGCAGCTGTATGGCGAGTTCAAGGAGTTCTTCCCGCACAACGCGGTGGAGTACTTCGTCAGCTACTACGACTATTACCAGCCCGAAGCCTATGTGGTCGCGTCCGATACGTTTATCGAGAAGGACGCCTCGATCAACGAGCACATCGAGCAGATGCGACTGGCGGCGACCAAGGCGTTGTTGTCGCGCAAGGACTCGTTGATCGTCGCGACCGTATCGGCAATCTACGGCCTCGGAGATCCGGAAGATTATCTGTCGCTGCGCCTGATCCTGGCCAAGGGCGAGCGCATCGACCAGCGGGCGCTGATTCGCCAGTTGACCGAATTGCAGTACAGCCGCAATGAGATGGAACTGCGTCGCGGTACCTATCGCGTGCGCGGTGAAGTGATCGATGTGTTTCCGGCCGAATCGGAAACCGAAGCGCTGCGTATCGAATTGTTCGATGGCGAAGTCGAAAACATGGCGTTGTTCGACCCGCTGACCGGCGAGACGATCCGCAAGGTACCGCGTTATACGGTGTATCCGCGTACCCACTATGCAAGTACGCGCGAAAGCGTGCTCAATGCGATCGAGACGATCAAGGTCGAGCTGAAGGATCGGCTGGAGCAGCTCTACAAGGACAACAAGCTGGTCGAGGCGCAGCGACTGGATCAGCGCACACGTTTCGACGTGGAAATGATGGCCGAGGTCGGTTACTGCCAGGGCATCGAGAACTACTCGCGGCACCTGACGCGTCGTGCGCCGGGCGAGCCGCCGCCGACCTTGTTCGATTACCTGCCTGCCGATGCCTTGCTGGTGGTGGACGAATCGCATGTCACCATCCCGCAGTTGGGTGCGATGTACAAGGGCGACCGCTCGCGCAAGGAGACGCTGGTGGAGTTCGGTTTTCGCTTGCCCTCGGCGATGGATAACCGTCCCTTGCGTTTCGAGGAATGGGAGCGTCGCGCGCCGCGTTCGATCTACGTCTCCGCGACGCCACGCGATTACGAGTTGCAGCATTCCGGCGATGCCGTGGTCGAACTGGTGGTGCGTCCTACCGGCCTGATCGATCCGGAAGTCGAAGTACGGCCGGTGCGTACGCAGGTCGACGATTTGCTGAGCGAAGTGCACAAGCGCGTGGCGATGGGCGATCGTGTGCTGGTCACGACGCTGACCAAGCGCATGGCCGAGAATCTCACTGAGTACCTGGGCGAACACAACGTCAAGGTGCGTTATCTGCACTCGGATATCGAGACGGTCGAGCGCGTGGAGATCATCCGCGATTTGCGCCTGGGCGAGTTCGACGTGCTGGTCGGCATCAACCTGCTGCGCGAGGGTCTGGACATGCCCGAGGTGTCGCTGGTGGCGATCCTCGACGCGGACAAGGAGGGCTTTCTGCGTTCGACCGGTTCGCTGATTCAGACCATTGGCCGTGCGGCGCGCAATGTGCGCGGCAAGGCGATTCTCTATGCCGACAACATCACCCGTTCGATGCAGGCGGCGATGGACGAAACCGCGCGTCGCCGCGAAAAGCAGGTGACCTATAACGAAGAGCACGGCATCACACCCCAGTCGGTGGTGCGGCGTATCGCCGACATCATGGAAGGTGCGCGTAGCGAGGGCGGGAACAGTCGCGGGCGTGGCAAGTCGGGCCGCGGGCGCATGGCGGTGGCGGAAGAGGGCGCCGAGTACGCTGCGCTCAGTTCCAGCGAGGCATCCAATATGATCAAGAAGCTCGAGGCGCAGATGTACAAGCACGCCGAGAATCTGGAGTTCGAGGATGCGGCGCGATTGCGCGACAAGATCGGCAGGCTGCGTGAGCACGCCTTGCGGGGGAGTTGATACGCGGTTAGTCACGGCCTGTCGCGGCTAAAGCCGCTCCTGCAAGCTAGCCATGCCCAGCTAGCTTGTAGGAGCGACTTCAGTCGCGACCGCTCCCTACAAAAAAGCTTGAACCTCCCCAGACCCCTTTGCTATATTGCGCGGCTCACGGGCGGTTAGCTCAGCGGTAGAGCACTACCTTGACATGGTAGGGGTCACAAGTTCGATCCTTGTACCGCCCACCAATACCGACGAAACGGCGCGGCCCCAGGGTTCGCGCCGTTTTTGTTTCCACCGAGGGAGCGTCTGATGGCTTATTTCATCGTCAAGAGCTTGCACGTGCTGTTCGTGATGTCCTGGGTCGCCGCGGTGTTCTATCTGCCGCGCATCCTGGTCAACCTGGCCGAGGCCGGTCAGGACCCTTCGGTGAGGGCGCGCCTGGAGTTGATGGGGCGGCGGCTCTACAAGTTCGGCCACATGATGTTCGGATTGGCCTTTATCTTCGGCCTGACGCTGTGGCTGTACTTCCATATCGCCGGTGGCTGGCTGCACGCCAAGCTGGGTCTGGTCGTTGTGCTGTTCATCTACTACATCTGGACCGGGCGCATGCTCAAGCGCAGCGCGGCCGGTGGGCCGCTGCCGACGGCGCGTTCGCTGCGCTGGTTCAACGAGCTGCCGATCCTGCTGGTGCTGGTCATTATTTACTTGGTGCTGGCCAAGCCGTTTTGACCGTCGCCGGATTGACAGAAAAAACGCGCTAAACTAGCTTTTCATCACTTTCAGCATCAGGACCCAAGGGTGGCCCGCGCCAACGCGCCGGCCGAGTGTGCGACATGGCAACTACCAACTTCCAATAAGAGCTTGCCCGCCACGCCTTGTGTACGACAAAGGGCGCCGTGGCGCCCTTTTTTGTGGCTGCGTTTTGTGCATTCCGTACGCAGCGCATCCTTTCCACATTCTGTAAGACATGCCCTTTACAAAGGGCTATCGCGCTACATATCAGGTCATACCGATGATTGAGATCACGCTACCCGACGGCAGCAAACGCCCCTTCGATCACCCCGTCTCCGTGCAGGACGTCGCCGCCTCGATTGGCGCGGGCCTGGCCAAGGCGACCCTGGCCGGCAAGGTCGACGGCAAGCTGGTGGACGCCAGTTTCCCGATCGATCACGACGCCAGCCTGGAAATCGTTACCGAGAAGAGCCCCGAGGCGCTGGATATCCTGCGCCATTCCACCGCGCATCTGCTGGCGCAGGCGGTGCAGCGCCTGTATCCGGGCGCTCAGGTGACCATCGGTCCGGTGATCGATAACGGCTTCTACTACGACTTCGCTTACGAGCGTCCGTTTACGCCCGACGATCTGGTCAAGATCGAGGCGGAGATGGAGAAGATCGTCAAGGAACAACTCCCCGTGACGCGCAGCGTGAAATCGCGCGACGAGGCGGTGGCGTTCTTCCGCGGCCTGGGCGAAAACTACAAGGCCGAGATCATCGAGAGCATTCCCTCGAACGAGGAGCTTTCGCTGTACTCGCAGGGCGAGTTCACCGACCTGTGCCGCGGCCCGCATGTGCCCAACACGGGCAAGCTGCGCGCTTTCAAGTTGATGAAGGTCGCAGGCGCCTATTGGCGCGGCGATTCCAACAACGCGATGCTGACGCGCATCTACGGCACGTCGTGGTTGAGCGACAAGGATCTGAAGGCCTATCTGCATCAGCTCGAAGAGGCTGAGAAGCGCGATCACCGCAAGATCGGCAAGGCGCTGGATCTCTTCCATCAGCAGGAAGAATCGCCGGGCATGGTGTTCTGGCATCCGAACGGCTGGGCGATCTGGCAGGCGGTGGAGCAGTACGTGCGTGGCGTGTATCGCGCCAGCGGCTACCAGGAAGTGCGCGGCCCGCAGATCATGGACGTGAGCCTGTGGAAGAAGTCCGGCCACTGGGACAACTACAAGGAAAACATGTTCTTTACCGAGTCGGAAAAGCGCACCTATGCGCTCAAGCCGATGAACTGCCCGGGTCACGTGCAGATCTACAACACCAGCTTGCACAGCTACCGCGACCTGCCGATCCGCTACGGCGAATTCGGCGGCTGCCATCGCAACGAGCCCTCCGGCGCGCTGCACGGCATCATGCGCGTGCGCGCCTTCACGCAGGACGACGGTCACATCTTCTGCACAGAAGAGCAGATCGAATCGGAGGTCACGGCGTTCCACGCCCAGGCGATGAAGGTCTATGCCGACTTCGGTTTCGAGGACATTGCACTGAAAATCGCCTTGCGCCCCGACAAGCGCATCGGCAGCGACGAAGTCTGGGATCGCGCCGAGGACGCCTTGCGCGCCGCGCTGGGTGCCGCTGGCGTGAGCTGGGAGGAGCTGCCGGGCGAGGGTGCCTTCTATGGCCCCAAGATCGAGTACCACATGAAGGATTCGATCGGCCGTGCCTGGCAGGTCGGCACCATGCAGGTCGATTTCATGATGCCCGAGCGCCTGGGCGCCGAGTACGTGGACGAGCACAGCCAGCGCAAGCATCCGGTCATGCTGCACCGGGCCATCGTGGGCTCGATGGAGCGTTTTATCGGCATTCTGATCGAGCACCATGCCGGAAACCTGCCTGCGTGGCTGGCTCCGGTGCAGGCCCAGGTGTTCTCAATTACCGACGCCCAGGCCGATTATGTCCGGGAAGTGGCGCAAACCCTTGTCGGCAAAGGTTTCCGGGTTCACGCCGATTTGCGCAATGAGAAGGTCGGCTATAAAATCCGAGAGCATACGTTGCAGAAAGTCCCCTACTTGCTTGTGGTCGGTGATCGCGAGAAGGAAGCTGGGGCAGTTTCTGTGCGTACCCGTTCGGGCGAGGATCTCGGCAGCATGCCGCTAGCCGCCTTTATCGAACGCCTGGAGACCGAAGGACGGCGCTAAGCGTCGTCCGGGTCACGAAATTTCATTCCTCTGGAGGATAGTGGTATCGCTACCACCGACAATAAGGGCAACCGCCGTAACCATGAGATTCGCGTGCCGCGCGTGCGCGTCATCGGTCCGGAAATGGAGCAGCTGGGCATTCTCACCCGTGACGAGGCGCTTCGTGCGGCCGAGGAAGCGGGCATGGATCTCGTGGAGATCCAGCCGAACGGCGATCCGCCGGTCTGCCGCATCATGGACTACGGCAAGTTTAAGTTTGAAGCCCAGAAGAAGGCCCAGGCTGCCAAGAAGAAGCAGAAGCAGGTCGAGATCAAGGAAGTGAAGTTCCGCCCGGTAACGGACGTGGGCGACTACCAGATCAAGCTGCGCAACATGCTGCGCTTCCTGGAAGAGGGCGATAAGGTCAAGGTCACCATCCGCTTCCGCGGCCGCGAAATGTCCCACCAGGACCTGGGCCAGAACCTGGCCAAGAAGATCCAGGAAGACGTCGGCGAGAATGGACAGATCGAGTCCTTCCCGCGGTTGGAAGGGCGTCAGATGGTGATGATGATCGGGCCCAAGAAGAAGTAGTTATAAAAAAGCGGCGGCCATATGGTCGCCGTTGTTTTATCAGGCGAACCCGCACGGCCCCATGCGTTCCCCTCTCCCCTGGCTCCGCCGGAGGAGAGGGCAAAGGGAGAGGGGGCGCTCTGGCGCTTCGGTCTACCGGCCACGCCAGATCAAGAGCTGCCCCCTCACCCCAACCCTCTCCCCCGGCAGAGCCAGGGGAGAGGGTTGGGGTAGTCGTAAATTGAAGGGGCGCCCCTCGGCGCAGCCGGGGGAGGGAGTAGCCAAACCCCTGGTAATCCCCCGCAAACCTCCGTACAATCGCCGGTTCGGCCCACATGGAAGGGCCGTGAACCGATTGTGGCAGGACGGAAAGAGTGGCTCGCAAGGCCACCGCCAGATCAGTCAGAAACTTTGAATACGGAGCATTCCCATGCCCAAGATCAAGACCAACCGGGCGGCGGCGAAGCGTTTTCGCAAGACCGCATCCGGCAAGTTCAAGGCCGGTCACGCCTTCAAGTCACACATCCTGACCAAGAAGTCGACCAAGCGTAAGCGCGGTCTGCGCGCTACCAACCACGTCAAAGCTTGCGACACCAAGGGTGTAGCACGCATGTTGCCGTACTTGTAAGGCGAGGAGGAAACCATGGCTCGTGTAAAGCGTGGCGTTACCGCCCGTCGTCGTCATAAGAAAATCATCGGTCGTGCGAAGGGCTACTACAACGCCCGCCGCAAGGTCTTCCGCGTTGCCAACCAGGCCGTCATCAAGGCCGGTCAGTACGCCTATATCGGCCGCAAGCAGCGCAAGCGTCAGTTCCGCGCGCTGTGGATCGTCCGTATCAACGCTGCTGCGCGTCAGTTCGGTCTGTCGTACAGCCGCCTGATCAACGGTCTGGCCAAGGCCGGTATCACCGTCGACCGCAAGGTGCTGGCCGATATCGCCGTGCACGACATCAAGGCGTTTGGCGCCATCGCAGAAAAGGCGAAGGCCAGTCTGGCCGCTTGATCGTCGTAAGCGTGTAAGCGCCTGACGATATGATGTGAATCAAGCGGGGAGGAGGCCAAACGCCTCCTCCCCGTTTTCGTTTCTGACACCTGTGGGATCGCATCGATGGACGATCTGGATAGCCGCGCCGCGCAAGCGCTGGCGGAAATCGACAAGGCCGAATCGCTCGAGGCGCTCGACGCGCTGCGTGTGGGGCTGCTGGGCAAGAGCGGTATCGTCACCGCGGCCCTGAAGGCTTTGGGCGCGCTGTCGCCGGAAGAGAAAAAGAGCCGTGGCGCCGAGGTCAATCGCGTCAAGGAAAAGCTCGCCGATGCCCTGGCTGCGCGCAAGGCTACGCTGGAGCAGGCGGAGCTTGATCGCCGCCTGGCTTCGGAGCGTCTGGATATTTCGCTGCCGGGTCGCGATGGCGAACGCGGTGGCATTCATCCGATCACGCGCGCGCTGGAGCGCATCGCCGCGATCTTTGCGCGTCTGGGTTACCAGCGTGCCGACGGTCCGGAGATCGAAGACGACTGGCACAATTTCGAAGCGCTGAACTTCCCGCCGCATCATCCGGCGCGCGCCATGCACGACACCTTCTATTTCGGTGACGGCCGACTGTTGCGCACGCATACCTCGCCGGTGCAGATCCGCTCGATGCAGGGTCGGCAGCCGCCGATCCGCATCATCGCGCCGGGCAAGGTCTATCGCAGCGATTCGGATCAGACCCACTCGCCGATGTTCCACCAGATCGAAGGCCTGCTGGTCGACGAGACCTCCAGCTTCGCCGATCTGAAAGGCACGCTGGCCGAATTCATCCGCGCGTTTTTCGAGCGCGATTTCGAGATGCGTTTCCGTCCGAGCTATTTCCCGTTCACCGAACCGTCGGCCGAGGTGGATATCCGCTGGGATGCCGAAGACGGCTCCACGCGTTGGCTCGAAGTACTTGGCTGCGGCATGGTGCATCCGAACGTGCTGAAGAATTGCGGCATCGATCCGGAGCGTTACACCGGCTTCGCCTTCGGCCTGGGTGTCGAGCGCTTCGCCATGCTGCGTTATGGCGTGTCCGATCTGCGCGCGTTCTTCGAGAACGACCTGCGCTTCCTCAAGCAGTTCGCTTAAAGCCCGCCGCTAGGAATCGATAGACATGAAATTCTCCGAAAACTGGCTGCGCGAGCTGGTCGAGATCAAGGCGGACCGCGCCGCGTTGGCGCATGCCCTGACCATGGCCGGCCTGGAGGTCGAAGAGCTGACCGTGCTGGGCGAGCAACTGTCCGGCGTGGTGGTGGCCGAGATCGTTGCAGCGGAAAAGCATCCCGAAGCCGATCGCTTGCAGGTGTGCAAGGTCAATGCGGGGCAGGGCGAGTTGCTGCAGATCGTCTGCGGCGCACCCAACGCTCGTGTCGGCATCAAGGTGCCGCTGGCGACCGTTGGCGCGAACCTGCCCGGCGGGATCGCGATCAAGGCGGCGAAGTTGCGTGGCGTTGAATCGTTCGGCATGTTGTGTTCAGCCAAGGAGCTGGGCATCGATGCCGATGCGTCGGGCTTGCTGGAACTGCCGCTCGATGCGCCCGTGGGCAAACCGCTGGCTGACTACCTTGGCCTGCCGGACGCCGCGTTCGAATTGAAGCTGACGCCGAACCGCCCGGATTGCCTGGGCCTGGTCGGCCTCGCGCACGACGTTGCCGCGCTGTTCGGCAGCGCAGTGAAGGTGCCTGAGCAAAAAGCCACGCCGGTAACCGGCACGGCGACGCGCGGCATTCGGCTGGAAGCCGGCGCCGACGCGCCGCGCTATCTCGGTCGCGTGATCGAAGGCATCGACATGGCGGCACGTTCGCCGCTGTGGCTGGTCGAGCGCCTGCGCCGTTCCGGTCTACGTTCGATCAGCCCGGTGGTCGATATCACCAACTATGTGATGCTCGAACTCGGCCAGCCCTTGCATGCATTCGACAACGACAAGCTCGACGGCGACATCGTGGTGCGCCATGCGCGTGCCGGCGAAACCGTCAAGCTGCTCGATGGCAGCGAGGCGAAGGTCGATCCGAGCTTCGTACTGATTGCCGATGAAAAGAAGGCGTTGGCTGTAGCCGGCGTGATGGGCGGTTACGACTCGCGCGTGACCGACGACACCCACAACATCTTTTTCGAGGCCGCGCATTTCGCACCGGCTGCGATCATGGGCCGTGCCCGCAAGCTCGGCATGCATACCGACGCTTCGCACCGCTTCGAACGCGGTGTCGACCCCGAGCTGCCGCGCCGTGCGCTGGAACGCGCCACCGAGCTGTTGCTCGCGATCGCCGGCGGCAAGGCCGGACCGGTGGCGGTGGCCGAGAACCTGGCCGATCTGCCCAAGCCCGCCACGGTCGCCTTGCGTCGTGCGCGCCTGCGCCGCGTACTGGGTGTCGAGGTGGCCGATGCGGAAGTACTGCGTATCTTCACCGCGCTCGGCATGCGTATCGAGCCGGCCGGCGAAGGCTGGCAGGTCACGGCGCCGAGCAGTCGTTTCGATATCGAGCGCGAAGAGGACCTGATCGAAGAGGTCGCGCGCATCTTCGGCTACGACAACATCCCCACGCATACCCCGGCTGGTGCGCTGACGCTGGCGATCGACCCGGAAGCGCGTATCGGGGAGTTGGCCCTGCGTGAGCAGTTGGCGGCGCGTGGCTACTTCGAGGCGGTGACCCTGGCCTTCGTCGGCGCCGACCTGCTCGGCCGCTGGGGTTTCGACAAGAACCTGGTGCCGCTGGCCAATCCCTTGTCGGCCGACCTGGCGGTCATGCGGCCCTCGCTGCTGCCGGCGCTGATCGAGGCGCTGTCGCACAACCGTGCGCGCCAGCAGGATCGGGTGCGTCTGTTCGAGCTGGGCCGCACCTTCGCGGCCGGCGATCCGCCGCTGGAGACGCCGTCCCTGGCCATGGTCGCCTGCGGCTCGGCGCGTGCCGAACAGTGGGGCGAACCGGCCCGTGTGCTGGACTTCTACGACCTCAAGGGCGAACTCGATGCCATCGTTGCCTGGGGCGGCGAGCCGCAACGCTGGTCGGTGCATGCCGATGGCCTGCCGGGCTGGCTGCATCCGGGTCGGGCCGCACGCGTGAGCTTTGACGGCGTAACGGTCGGTTACCTGGGGGCCGTGCATCCCCAATTGGCCAAGGCGCTGGATCTGGCCCCGGACGTCCACGTACTGGAACTGGCACTCGAGCCACTGCTGACGCGCCGTCTGCCGGCGGCCACGTCGGTACCGCGTTTCCCTTCGGTACGTCGCGATATTGCGGTGGATCTGCCGGAGGAGGTCAGCTGGGCGCAGGTCGAGCAGGCTGTACGTACCAGCCTGGGCGAGCGTCTGAAATCCCTGACCCTGTTCGACCGCTATAGCGGCAAGGGGGTCGAGGCAGGCCGAAAGAGTCTCGCTATGGGCTTGATTTTGCAGGACGCTTCACGCACCCTTACCGACATTGATGCCGACCAATGCGTAGGGGACGCGGTGTCTGCATTGGAGAAAGCATGCAAGGCAAAGTTGCGAGGATGACATGGCGCTGACCAAGGCGGAGATGGCCGAGCGCCTTTTCCTCGAAGTGGGCCTCAACAAACGTGAGGCGAAAGAATTCGTGGATGCCTATTTCGAGGTCATCCGCGAGGCGTTGGAAGGCGGCGAGCAGGTGAAGCTGTCCGGGTTCGGCAATTTCGACCTCCGGCAGAAGAACCAGCGGCCGGGTCGCAACCCGAAGACCGGCGAAGAGATTCCGATCTCCGCCCGTCGGGTGGTAACGTTCCGTCCGGGGCAGAAACTCAAGGTGCGAGTCGAGGGCTATGCTGGACCAAGGGAATAACACCGAACTGCCCGCCATCCCGGCCAAGCGCTACTTCACCATCGGTGAAGTGAGTGACTTGTGCGGAGTGAAACCCCACGTGCTGCGCTACTGGGAGCAGGAATTTCCTGCGCTCAACCCGGTCAAGCGCCGTGGCAACCGACGTTACTACCAGCGTCATGACGTGCTGATGATCCGTCAGATCCGTTCGCTGCTGTACGACGAAGGCTTCACCATCACCGGCGCCCGCGCCCGGCTGGAAGGCCCGCAGGCGCGGATGGAAGCGAGCATGTCGCATCAGATCGTGCGCCAGGTGCGCATGGAGCTGGAAGAAGTCCTGACGTTGCTGCGCCGCTGATCGTCATGATGGCCTGTTTTTCTGTGGGAGCGACTTCAGTCGCGACTCATGGTTACGTTACGGTTTGTCGCGACTGAAGGGAACCTCGAATAACCTCAGTCCTCTTATCGTCATCCCGGCGCAGGCCGGGATCCAGTGACTTTGCGATCGGTTATCACCAGAACGTTCAAGCATTTGCTCTATCGCGAAGACCGAAAACCGAAGCCACTGGATCCCGGCCTGCACCGGGATGACGAGTAGGAAGGGTTTTTCGAGATTCCCTGAAATCGCTCCCGCAGTACGTTTTCAACATTTGAGGGTTTCCCAGCTGACGAGCCAGCTGTTAAACTCGCCCACTTGCCGTAAGTCGGGGCGTAGCGCAGCCTGGTAGCGCATTTGCCTGGGGGGCAAAGGGTCGTCGGTTCGAATCCGGCCGCCCCGACCAATTCGGCAGCATCTAAGAAAAAACGGCGCCTTTGGGCGCCGTTTTTTTGTTCCGGATTTGGATCAATACAGTACGCGACTACGCAGCGTCCCCGGAATCGTCGCCAGACGATCTTTCAGTTCACCTGCCTGTGCTTCGTCCGCCGACACATCGATGACCACATAACCCACCTGCGAATCGGTCTGCAGAAACTGGGCGTCGATGTTGATGTTGCCGGCCGAGAATACCTCGTTGATCCGCGAAAGCACGCCGGGCACGTTGCGATGGATATGCAGCAGGCGGCGGCTGCGCGGATGCTCGGGCAACGACACCTCGGGGAAATTCACTGCCGACAGGGTCGAGCCGTTATCGCTATAGCGCACCAGTTTGGCGGCCACTTCGATCCCGATATTGTCCTGCGCTTCCAGCGTGCTGCCGCCGATGTGCGGGGTCAGGATCACGTTGTCCATGCCGATCAGTGGCGAGACGAAGGCGTCGTCGTTGCCCTTGGGCTCGACCGGGAAGACGTCGACCGCCGCGCCGGCCACATGCTCGCTGCGCAAGGCGTGGGCCAGGGCGTCGATGTCGACGACGGTGCCGCGCGAGGCGTTGATCAGCATCGCGCCCTTGCGCATCTTGGCCAGTTCGGTCGCGCCGATCATCAGCTTGGTCGATGGCGTTTCCGGCACGTGCAGGGTGACCACGTCGGCGCGTTCGAGCAGGTCGTCCAGGCTGGCTGCGGCGCGGGCATTGCCGAGCGACAGCTTCGACTCGATGTCGTGGAAGATCACCCGCATGCCCAGCCCTTCAGCCAGTACGCCGACCTGGGTGCCGATGTGGCCATAGCCGACGATGCCAAGCACCTTGTCGCGGGTTTCGAAACTGCCGGCGGCGGACTTGGTCCAGCCGCCGCGGTGGCATAGCGCGTTCTTTTGCGGGATGCCACGCAAGAGCATGATCGCCTCGGCGATCACCAGCTCGGCGACGCTGCGCGTGTTGGAGTAGGGCGCATTGAACACCGGCACGCCTTGCACCTTGGCCGTTTCCAGGTCGACCTGGTTGGTGCCGATGCAGAAACAGCCGACCGCGATCAGCCGCTTGGCATGCGTCAGCACATCGCCGGACAGGTGGGTACGCGAGCGGATGCCGACGATATGCGCATCGGCGATACGGCGCTTCAGCTCGTCTTCGGGCAGCGATTTCTCGTGGTACTCGATCTGGCTGTAGCCGGCTTGGCGAAAGCTTTCCACGGCACTGCGGCTGACGCCTTCGAGCAGCAGCACCTTGATGTCTTGTTTCGGAAAGGACGTCTTCATGACCTGGAGATGACAGAAAAGGGCCGGCCCACTATGCCAGATGTCGCGGCATTTGCGGCGGCGCAACACTGGACCTTGACGCCGCTCGCTGGCAGGCTGCGAGGATGTCGACACAAGCCACCCTCTCCGATACCCGTCTGGCCGAGCTGGCCGCCGAATGTCCCGCGCTGCGCCTGCTGACCGAGCCGGGCGACCTGGAGCATTACGGCCGCGACTGGACGCGCCGCTGGACGCCCGCCCCGTTGGCTATCGCGCTGCCTGCCGCCGCCGAGGAAGTGCAGGCCATCGTGCGCTGGGCCAACCGGCAGCGGATTGCCATCGTGCCCTCGGGCGGGCGTACCGGGCTTTCCGGCGGCGCCGTGGCGGCGCAGGGCGAACTGGTAGTGAGCATGGAACGGATGAACCGCGTACTCGGCTTCGACCCGGTCGACCGCACGCTTACCGTGCAGCCGGGCATCACCCTGCAAGCGGTACACGATGCGGCCAGGGAGCATGGCCTGATCTATCCGGTGGATTTCGCGGCGCGCGGTTCATGCTCGATCGGCGGCAATATCGCCACCAACGCAGGTGGCATTCGCGTCATCCGTTACGGCAATACGCGCGAGTGGATCGCCGGGCTCAAGGCGGTCTCCGGCGCGGGCGAGTGGCTGGAGCTCAATCGCGGTTTGATCAAGAACTCCAGCGGCTACGATTTCCGCCATCTGCTGATCGGCTCGGAAGGAACGCTCGGCATCGTGGTGGAGGCGACGCTCAAACTGACCGATCCGCCGCCGCCATCACAGACCATGCTGCTGGCGCTGCCGGATATGGATGCGCTGATGCAGGTATTCGCCTTGTTTCGTGCGCGTCTTTCATTGCAGGCGTTCGAGTTTTTTACGGATATTGCGCAGAAGCACGTGCTGGCACATGGCGCGCAGCGGGCGATCGACGGCGACTATCCCTATTACGTAGTGACCGAATTTGACGCCATCGATGCGACTGCCATGGATGTTGCATTGGCCGCTTTCGAACATGGCATGGAACAGAGCTGGATCGTCGACGGTGTGATCGCGCAAAGCGAAGCGCAGGCTGCGGCGTTGTGGCGCTTGCGCGAGGGCATTACCGAAAGCCTGGCGCCGCATCGCCCGTACAAGAACGACATCTCGGTACGCATCGGTGCGGTGCCGGCGTTCCTGCACGAGATGCAGGCGCTGCTGACGCGCGAATATCCGGATATCGAAGTGGTGTGGTTCGGTCATATCGGCGACGGCAACCTGCACATCAATGTGCTCAAGCCGGTCGAGCTGGATGACGGCGCCTTTATTTCGCAATGCGAACATGTCACCAAGCTGCTCGCGCAGACCTTGCAGCGCCATGGCGGCAGCATTTCCGCGGAGCATGGCATTGGCCTGGTCAAGAAGTCCTATCTGGAAAGCACGCGCAATGCCGCCGAGATCGCCTTGATGCGGCAGGTCAAACAAGTGTTTGATCCGCTTGGGTTATTGAATCCAGGGAAGGTGTTCTAAGGAACCGGGTCTGGCCGCTACCATTGAGCATTTACAGGCCGAGTTGCGGCCGACTCATCACATAAGGATTGTCATGTCCCAGGATCGCCGTTCGCTTTACCCCGAGATTGAGCCGTTCGACAGCGGTATGTTGCCGGTTTCCGAGCTGCATACGCTTTACTACGAGCAGAGCGGCAATCCGAACGGCAAGCCGGTGGTGTTCCTGCATGGCGGCCCTGGCGGCGGCACCAACAGCAAGTGCCGGCGTTTCTTCGATCCGAAGGTCTATCGCATTGTCTTGTTCGACCAGCGCGGTTGCGGGCGTTCGACGCCGCACGCGGAGCTGGAAGGCAATACGACCTGGGATCTGGTCGCCGACATCGAGCGCCTGCGCGAACATCTGGGCATTTCAGCCTGGCAGGTGTTCGGCGGTTCGTGGGGATCGACGCTGGCGCTGGCGTATGCGCAGACGCATCCGGAGAAAGTCACCGAGCTGGTGCTGCGCGGTATTTTCATGTTGCGTCGCTGGGAACTGGAATGGTTCTACCAGAAGGGTTGCGATGCGCTTTATCCGGATGCGTGGGAAACCTATCTCAGCGTGATTCCGGAAGCGGAGCGCGGCGATTTGATGAGCGCCTACCATCGCCGCCTCACCAGCAGTGATGCGACCGTCCGCACCGAAGCTGCACGCGCATGGTCGGTGTGGGAAGGCGCGACGAGTTTCCTATACCAGGACACCACGCATATAGCTTCCAGCGGCGAAGACGAGTTCGCGTTGGCGTTTGCACGCATCGAGTGTCACTACTTCGTGCATGGTGGTTTCTTCGAGCACGACGATCAGCTGCTGCGCAACGTCGATCGTATCCGGCATATTCCGACGACGATCGTGCAGGGGCGTTATGACGTCGTGTGTCCGATGCGCAGTGCGTGGGATTTGCACCGTGCATGGCCGGAAGCAGATTTGCGGATTGTGCAGGATGCGGGGCATTCGGCGTTTGAGCCGGGTATTACGCATGAGTTGCTTGAGGCTACGGATCGGTTTCGCGGTTAATTCGATCCCTTTGCAGCAGGCTCGCTTCGCATCGCCTCTTGCGCCCCCTCACCCCAACCCTCTCCCCCGGCGGAGCCAGGGGAGAGGGAGCTGACTTGAGGGAACCTCAATGTTTCGCACTTGCGCAACTTAACCCCCTCTCCCCTGGCTCCGCCGGGGGAGAGGGTTGGGGTGAGGGGGCTCTCCCAGCACTAAAAAAGGCCACGCCCAAGAGCGTGGCCTTCTTTTTCATCGCAGTACTAGCGGATCAGTAACCCCAGCCATGCCCGTCGTCGTGACCGTGATCATGATCGTCGCCATGGTCGTTGTGACCATCATGATCGCCGTGACCGTCATGCCCACCGTGCTCATCATGCCCGCCCTGGCCAAACAGACCCGGTGCGAACAGATCCACCACGAAACCATCGTGATCGGACACGCCGATCGCCTTGGTCACATCGGTGGCGGTGGTGGCGTCATCCTCGGTCTGTACCGGTGCATCCAGGTCGGCGCGGCCGTATTGCATCTTCAGGAAGCGCGCCTTGGCAACGCGATTGAGCAGCGCGTTGTCGAGCACCTGTACGGTCGGCACCTGGCGGCCCGTATTGCCCGAGCCCGCCGCGGTATAACCCTGGATCGGACCGAAGCTCTCGGTGAACAGATACGAGTAGCGGTCGTTAGCAGGCACCGAATCCACCGCGTTCCATAGCGTCGGATTGACGATGTTCTTGCCGAGCTTGAGCTGGTTCTCGCTGTCCTTGTACTTGCCCGAGACCAGGCCGACCACGTCCACGAAGCCATCGCTGAACTGGTAGGCGTTGAAATCACCCACCACCATCAACGGCTGCCACGGCGCGGTGGTCTGCAGTTGCTGCACCTGGCGAGCCAGCGAGCTGGCCTGCAGGAAGCGCTTCTGTCGGTCGCGCACTGCCGCGGCAGTATTGTCGTCGACATTCTGGCGAGCCTTCCCGTGCACCGAGATCACCTGGAAGCGCATGCCGCGTGCATCGGCGGTGAGCAGGAGCGGCGGGTGGTCGTGCACAAATGAGGTCGTGCCGTCGTCGTTCCAGGTTTCGTCGGCGGCAAGCTGTTGCACCGAAAGCACATGCACGCGATCGCTGCGCACCAGGAAGCCGACGTTGATGCCGCTCGGGTCATGGCCCGGAAGCAGATACGCCTTGTACTTGACGTGGTAGTCGTCACCCAGCTGCTGGGCCAGGCCCTGCAGGATCGGCAAGGTCTCGACTTCTTCCACCGACAGCACGTCGGGCAGCTTCAGCACGCTACCGATATAGGCAGACAGGCGCTGCGTCTTCACCGTGACCTGATCCGGCGTCGGCTCGGTACTGCCGCCGCTGCAGGTAAAGACGGTATCGAACGTGCTGTCGCAGAAACGCTCGGTATTGAACGCACCGATGCGCAGCGCATACGGCGGCGTCGGCGATACCGGACCGGGCATCGGCGCGGTGTGCGTGATCTTGATCGAGGTCGGAATAAACGTGTACGCACCGAAGTCGTACGAGATGATGCCTTCGGCGCGGAACGTGCTACCGCCGATAAACGGCGTGTTCTCCGGCACGGCGCCAAAGTCGGCGGTGTTCATCTTGAACACTTCCGGGTTGCCGCTCCAGTTGGGGAGATCCACGCCATCGGGGATCGGCGTGCCAAAGCGCACACCCGGCAGGCGCAGCGAGCGCTTGCCGTTGGCCGTGATGCTGACCTCCGCAAAAGGCTGATCGCTGAAGCGCTTGTTGCCCGTGTTGATCATGCCGTTCTCGATCACCACGCGCATGCCGACAAAGCACTGGAAGTTGGTCGCGCCGCAGGACAGCTTGTTGGGATCGGAGGAGGGCGTGTTGGCGCCGAACACGACCGGGGCCGGCAACCGTGCGCGATGCGCGGTCACGGTGACGGTCGAGTTCTCCAGCTCGGTCAGATTGAAGAAGTTGCCGACCGACGCGTCCACGTTCACGACGTCACCGACGGCCACTGTCGGTGCGCTCGAGGTGAACACGTAGACGCCGTTGGAGGTCAGCGGATCGGCATCGGCGCGGGCGTCCGGCGTCTGCATGGTGAAGCCGGCCGGGCCCACCGCGGTGACGATGTTGCCGGTGGTGATGACTGACTTGCCGGCTAGCGGCGAAAGCTGGTTGCGTCCCTGGATCTGCCAGATCTCGGCGGCGACCGGGATGTCGTAACGGATGGTGCCGGTGGCGGTATCGCGCGCCAGCGGGATGTCGCCGCTGGGCTGGCTGAGCTTGACCTGGAACGCCTTGTTGTCGCTGCCGGTGGTGCGGCCGTGCACGACGACGTTGAAGCTGGCCTGGGTCTGGCCCTCGGCGAAGTTCAGCGTGGTGTCGAGGGCGTCGTAGTCGCCATTGGCAACGGTCGCCGTGCCGTCCACGGTGGTCGCATGCACGGTCACGCCGCCGGTCGGTGCCGGCTGGCTCAGCGTCACGGTGAATGGCATGTTGACGTTGGCCGCGCCATGCACGGTGGCGCTGGAATCGGCGATCGACAGCGATTCGCCCAGAAGTGCGCAGGCGCTGGCGCTGTTGTGCGGCGCGGTGGGCGAGACCACCACGAAATCCGCCTGGTTGTTGCCGGTGTTCTGCGGCAGGCCCGCGGCGTTGGTGGTGCGGCCGTAGCCCTTGTCGGCATTGGTCGTGCCCAACGAGGTCAGCGGCGTACCGGCCTTGTAGGCCGAGCCGGTGGACAGGCCCACCTGGTCGACGATCTGGCCGGAGGCATCGAGCACCGCCAGGCCACCGTCGTCGGTGATACCGGTGTTGTATTTGAAGTCACCCGCGACGCTGCCGGAATAGCCGCCGCTGGCGCCATTGGTCAGCAGCAGGTAGCAGCCCGGCGCGATCGAGGTGCCGCTGGGCAGCGTCAGGCGCGTGCCCGTGGTACCCGCATTGTTGGAGCCATTTAGCTTGAACCCGGATACATCCTGGGCGGTGGCGCCGGCGTTGAACAACTCGACGAACTCGTCGTTACCGCCGGACGGGCCGCGCACCCGAAACTGACTGATACTCAGGTCGGCCGCCTGCGCGGAGGCCACCGACACGACTGCCATCAGCGCCGCCGCAAGGGCGCGCCGTACGTGCTTTGCTTCCATTGACTACTCCCTAGTAGGGCCCAGACAGGAGGACCCAGCAGGGCGAGGCTAGCGAGTTATTGCGACAGGTTTGCGAAACATTTCGCGTCTTCGACAGCTTTGCGAAACATTTCTCGTTCTGGCGGGGGGCTTTGCGGCCAAACCAGAAAGCCTTCCCAAATTTGTAGGAGCGACTTCAGTCGCGACCAGCCGTCACGTGACGGCAGATCGCGACTGAAGTCGCTCCTACAAGCTAGGGAGGGGGCGGTTCTTAGCCTGCGGAAAGCTGCTTGGTACCGAAGATCTTGTCCCCGGCATCACCCAGCCCCGGCAGGATATAGCCCTGTTCGTTGAGCCGCTGGTCGATCGACGCGGTGTAGATCTCGATATCCGGATGGACCGCCACGATGCGCTCCAGTCCTTCGGGTGCCGCCACCAGGAAGAGTCCCTTGATGCGCTTGCAGCCGGCGGCCTTGAGCATGTCCACGGTGGCAACCAGGGTACCGGCGGTGGCGAGCATGGGGTCGACGATCAGCGCGATGCGTTCGTCCATGCGGCCACTGAGTTTTTCGTAGTAGGTCACCGGTTTGAGCGTTTCCTCGTCGCGCTGCAGGCCGACCACGCTGACCTTGGCCGACGGGATCATGTCGAGCACGCCCGGCAGCATCCCAAGGCCTGCGCGCAGGATCGGCACCACGGTGATCTTCTTGCCCTTGATCTGTTGCACCTGCACGGGGCCGGCCCAGCCTTCGATGTCCTGGCTCAGCGTTTCCAGGTCCTTGGTGGCTTCGTAGGTCAGCAACGCGGCCACTTCGGAGGCCAGCTCGCGAAATTCCTTGGTACTGATGCCGGCGCGGCGCATCAGGCCCAGTTTGTGCTGAATCAGGGGATGGCGGACTTCGACGATTTTCATAAGCAAGCCTGGCAAGAATGGCCAGCATTGTCGCCCAGCCGGGGTCTTAAGCAAAAGAAAAGCGGGGCGCTGCCCAGGCTGCAGCCACCCCGCTCGAGTGCACGCTGGCCGCTTACGGCGTCGCGGGTGCACCCTTGAGGCAGTTGCTCATAAAGGCCTTGTGAGCATCGCCGGTCGGCGCCTTGGTCTTGGCTTCGGCGTTACAGCTCTTCATTTTTTCCTGCTGGGTCTGTTTGGCCGGAGCCGGCGCAGGGGCGGCCGTGCCCGAGAGGCAGGCTTTGACGGAGTTCTTGTAGTCGTCGCCCTTCTTGCCTTTGTTTTGCTTGCTGCAGTCGCTCATTTTCTGTTGCTGAGCGGTCAACGGCTTGGTGTCGGCGGCGTGAACAGTGGCGACTGCGAATACCAGTGCGGCGCTGGCAACGATCAGACTCAAACGCTTCGACATGACGGAAACCTTCCCTATGAGTACCGGCGGGCGCCGGCGGGACAGTCTATGCCTGTTATGTAGGGGTTTGGCTACAGGGGAGTGGAGTGCTTGTTCAGCGGCTGGAGAGCGTAAAGCCGGCGACTATGCCGCCTGAAAAGAGTAAAGGGTAAAGAGGAAAGCCTCGTTCTGCAGGCCTTTTCCCTTTACCCTTTTCAGCGCCGCAGGCGCGACGTCTCAGCTCGCGCAGCGAGCGGCTTTTACTCAACCCTACGCCGCATCGGCTTCCTTCATCTTCCGCGGTCCATGCAGCAAGGCATGCCGCACCGCGCCGACCACCAGATCCACTTCGGCGCCGGTCACGTTGAAATGCGGGGTGAAGCGCAGCGAATTGACGCCACCGTGGATCACGCCGATGCCGCGTTCGCGCATGTATTCCTCGATCGAGTGCGCGCCATAGCATTTGAACTCCGGCGCCAGTTCGCAGGAGAACAGCAGGCCGGTGCCCTGGACCTTGGTGATCAACCCGCCGAGCTCGTTCTTGAGCGCGTTGAGCTTGTCGACGAATTCCTTGCCGCGCTCGCGGATATTGCTGCGCACCTCGTCGGTGAGCTGATTCAGCGTAGCCAGCGCCACGTCGAGCGCGCGCGGGTTGCCGGTCATGGTGTTGCCGTAGATACCCTTGCGGTACAGGCCGGCCGCACGTTCGCCCACGGCCAACACCGACAGCGGGTACTGGCCGGCGTTCAGCGCCTTGGAGAAGGTTTCCATATCGGGCGCGGGCAACTGCTCGAAGCCCGGATAGTCGGTGATCGACAGCACGCCATGCGCACGCAGGCCGGCCTGGATCGAATCGACCAGCAGGAGGGTGCCGTGTGCTTCGGTCAGCGCGCGCGCCGCCTTGTAGAACTCGGGCGTCAGGGCGCGACCGGGATCGCCTTCGCCCATCACCGGTTCAAGGAACATCGCCTCGATAAACCAGCCATGGCGATCGGCATCGGCAAAGGCGGCTTCGAGCTGGGCGATGTCATAAGGCGCGACGGTGAGCAGCGTGTCTTCGTGGCGATAGCTCGCCAGATGCTGCATATACGTCTTGCGGGTGGAGTCCGAATACAGCGCAGGCCGCTCGGTACGGCCGTGGAAAGCACCTTTCACGGCCAGGCGCTTGATCGTACGGCCGGCGTAGCGGCCGCCGACATCGGTCATGGTCTTGGCATTGACGTCGGCGATGCGGCAGGCAAGCGAAACCGATTCGGAACCCGAGTTGAGGCACAGGTAGCGCGTATACGGATTGCCGCCGCGGTTGCGGCCCAGCTCGCGATCCATCGCCTTTGCAAAGCGCATCTGCGAGATGTTCGGCGTCATCACGTTCGCCATCACCTGCGGTGCGCTCATGGCCGCGCGAATCGCTTCGTCGTTGTGGCCGAAGCCCAGCATGCCGTAGCCGCCGTTGTCGTGGATCACCGCGCCCTTGAGCGTGACGACCCAGGGACCGCGCGCAGCGGCCGGGACATACGGGTTGATACCGTCGTCCGGATAGAAATTGACGAAACTCGCCTGCGCCGTTTCCAGTTGTTCGACTTCGTCGAGCTTGAGGAAATCGGACAGGTCGTTACGCAGTTCGCGATGACGCGCAACCGCCTCTTCAATCGCCTGCGACAGCGCCGGGTGGCTGCTGGCAAAACGCTCGATGGTGGCGTCGTCCAGGCCGGTCGTACGCGGCTTGCCACCGAATTCGCGCATTTCGCGCAACTGATCGATCACACCCATGATGTTTCTCCTCGATCCGCACCGGCCGCTTACTTTCCGTTGAGCCGAAACGGGTATTGTGAATACATGACGGAAGGCCGGAAAACGGGGAATCTCCAGGGGCTTCCGTAGCCTGCTTTTTGCACAAAACCAGCGGAGCAGGCGCGTCGGCATCGAAAGTTACAGATGCGACGAATGCCCAGCATAACCTGCCGCCAAGCCGCCCGTAACCCCCAGGTGACGGCTGTCATGCCACTACGCTGACGTTGAGGACTGCCGGAAAAGGCCGCTTTTCCCCAGTATTTCGGCCACTGGAGGAGGGGCTATGTCGAATCTGCAAATACCTGTCGCAAGGCTTGTTGGAACGATCAAAACCTACGGCGCGCTGCGTGCGCTCGATGGCGTCGATCTCATGTTGCAGCGCGGCGAACTGCTGGCGCTGCTGGGTCCTAACGGTGCCGGAAAAAGTACGGCCATCAGCCTGCTGCTTGGTCTGATCCGTGCCGATAAAGGCACCGTGGAGCTGTTCGGCCAGGATCCGCAGAACATCGACGCGCGCCGGCGCATCGGCGTGATGTTGCAGTCGGCATCGCTGCCGCCGGTTCTGCGCGTCGGTGAATTGTTGCGGCTGACCGCGAGCTACTACCCGTCGCCGCGTTCCGTGCAAGAAAGTGCGGAGATGGCCGGTATCGCCGATTTGCTGAAGCGACCTTACGCGAAGTTGTCGGGCGGCCAGCAACGCCGCGTGCAATTTGCGATGGCGTTATGCGGCCGTCCCGAACTGCTGTTTCTCGACGAGCCGACGGTCGGCATGGATATCGAGGCGCGACAGAAATTGTGGGCGGCGATTCGTCAGCTTATTGCCGAAGGCTGCGCGGTGGTGTTGACGACGCACTATCTCGAAGAGGCCGAAGCGCTTGCCGATCGTGTCTGCGTGATGGCGCAGGGGCGCGTGATCAGTGAAGGCAGCGTGGACGATCTGCGCGCTCGCGTTGCCTTGAAGCGTGTCCGCTGCATGACGCATATCGATCCGCAACAGCTTGCTGCATGGCCTGAAGTAGTAGAGGCCCGTCGCGAAGGCGCAAAAGTGTGGATGTCGACCGCAAACGCGGAAGCCCTAGTGCGCCGGTTGCTGGACGCCGATACCTCGCTGAGCGAGCTGGAAGTACAACGCGCCGGACTTGCCGAAGCATTTACCGAGTTGACGCGCGACACCGAGACCGCAACCACCATCGATCGCGAGGCTGCCTGATGAACGCCGTGACGCATAAGTTTTCCGTCGCGCAAGCCGGCGCGACCATGTCGCCGCAGCGCGTGATCGCTGCGTATCTCGAAGAAATTCGCAGCGAGTGTCTGCGCTATCTGCGGACTCCCAGTTTCCTGTTGCCGACGCTGCTGTTTCCGACGGTCTTCTATCTCATGTTCGGCATCTTTCTCGGGCATGCGAACGGCCCGGACGCGCCGCGCTTCTTTCTGGCGGCTTACGGCACCTTTGGTGTCATGGCGCCTGGCTTGTTCGGCTTCGGTGTGTCGTTGGCGATGGAGCGCGATAATGGCCTTATGACGCTCAAGCGAGCCTTGCCGATGCCGCCGGCCGCTTACCTGTTGGGCAAAATGGTGATGGCCTTGATGGTGGCGGCGGTCGTCATTGTGTTGCTGTTGGCGATGGCGGTTCTGCTCGCACATGTTCCGCTAAGCCTGGGTCAGATCATCACGATATTTTTCACCTGTGTGTTCGGCGTGCTGCCGTTCTGCGCGATGGGCCTGTTCGTTGGCAGTCTTATCAAGGGGCAAGGCGCTCCCGGTGCGATCAACCTGATCTACCTGCCGATGGCGTTCCTTTCGGGCCTGTGGTTTCCCTTGTCGATCCTGCCGAAGTTCCTGCAGCAGCTTGGACCGGTCTGGCCGAGCTATCATCTGAACCAGCTGGCCCTCGATGCGGTGGGCCTGGGGCAAGGGGAAGCTTTGACGCACGTGACCGTGCTGGCGATCTACACGGTGTTCTTCACGGTGATAGCCGCGCGGCGTCTGCGCCGGTACGGGTGAGCTGCAGTGATGACGATGGGGTGTCCGGCATGAATCTAGAAAGTCTGCGCGTCTGGCTGAAGCCGGCTCCCGATTCGGCCATGACGGAAAACATGCGCCATGGCAAGTCGCCCTGGACGGACTATGTCCACCTGCTGTGGTCGGGCTGGATTTTCGTTACTCCGTTATTCGGAAGCGGCTTCGATTGGCATTGGGCGGCGTTTACCGCCGGCAGCTTTCCGATATTCGTAATGCTGTATGTGTTCTATATGGCAGCATCGCGCCGTGCCGCACAGCGATACGCGCTGGGTATCGCGGCGCTGGGCCTGGCATTGCTGCCCTGGTACCCGAGCTCGACCAGCTATTTCATTTTTGGTTGCGTGTTGCTGCGCAGCCGCGGCGTCGGTGTCATCAGGCACATGCTCGGTGTGGCTGCCCTGAGTGCCTGCTACGCAGCGGTGGCTTACTTCTCGGGTTATCCGTGGCAGCTGATGGTGTCGATGCCGATGGTGGCATTCATCATCACCACGATCATCAATGTCGAGACGATGAACGAACAGCACAACGCGCAGTTGCGCCTGTCGCACGATGAAGTGCGCCGTCTTGCCGCAACGGCCGAGCGCGAACGGATCGGGCGTGATCTGCACGATCTGCTTGGCCATACGCTGTCGTTGATCACGCTCAAGCTCGAACTGTCGCGCAAGCTGTTCGATCGCGATCCGGAAGCGGCCCGACGCGAAATAACCGACGCGGAAAAAGTCGCTCGCCACGCACTGGCCGAGGTGCGTTCGGCGGTGACCGGCATTCGCGCTACCGATCTGGCCGCCGAGCTTGCGTCAGCGAGGCTGCTGCTTGAATCGACCGGCGTGCACCTGGACTACGTGCTGCCCGCACTGACCCTGCCGTTGGATATGGAACGTGCGCTGGCGCTGATCCTGCGCGAAGCGGCAACCAATATCGCCAGGCACGCGCATGCGACGCGTGCACTGGTGTCGCTCGAAGCGGCTGATCAATGGGTGGGCGTGGTCGTTTCGGACGATGGTCGCGGTGGCGTTGGCGAAGACGGCAATGGTTTGTGCGGCATGCGAGAGCGCGTGCGTGCACTGGGTGGTCGCATGGAGATCCAGTCGGCCAAGGGGCAGGGTACGACCGTGCGTATCGATTTGCCGATGCCCGTCCATCGACCGTTCGATGTCATTGCACCCGCTGACTCGCAAGCCGATACCGCGCTTGCGCCCCATCATGAAAACCGAGGTCTTGCATGATCCGTGTGTTGCTCGCTGAAGACCAGGCCATGGTGCGTGGCGCATTGTCGGCCCTGCTCAAGCTGGAATCCGATATCGAAGTGGTTGGTTCGGCTTCGGAAGGCGAGGGCGCGTGGCGCGAGCTGCAAAGGCTCAAGCCCGACGTGCTGGTCACCGATATCGAGATGCCGGGCCTGACCGGCCTGGAGCTGGCGCAACGCATTCAGCGGCACGAGCTGCCGATCAAGGTGATCATCGTGACCACCTTTGCGCGTCCGGGTTTTTTGCGGCGTGCGCTGGATGCGGGCGTGTCGGGTTATCTGCTCAAGGACGCGCCCGCGGAAAATCTTGCCGAGGCCTTGCGCACCGTGCATCGCGGCGGCCGCGCGATCGATCCGCAATTGGCGCTCGAAGCCTGGTCCGATGCCGATCCGCTTAACGACCGCGAGCGGCATGTGTTGCGTTTGGCCGGCGAAGGACTTTCGGCGACCGATATCGCTGCGCAGTTGAATCTGTCCCATGGCACGGTGCGAAATTATTTGTCCGAGGCGATTGGAAAATTGGGGGTTACCAATCGGATCGAGGCATACCGCATGGCGCGGCAAAAAGGCTGGCTATAAATAAACCAAAAAAAATATTAAAAAAGTGCTTGCGTATTCTCGCAGGCCATCGTAATGTTCGCGCCCATCGCCGGTGTTCGGCGACATTCAATCATTGGAAAACATCTGCCGTCATGAACGTGTTTATCGTCCACAACCTGAAGCTACGCGATCGGCGCCATCACGGCGACGCATGCTTCGTTGTGCCGCGTAAACCACAGGCAGTCGTTTTCTAGTCCAGACCGGATTCCGCTCGCGGAGATCGGTCACCCCGATCTCCCGAGGCCAAGCGAACGCCCTCGGGTCGCCATACCCGGGGGCGTTTTGTTTTTGGCGTTTGCGGAGGATGCGCATGCATCGAACAGTTTTGCTGAATAGGTCCCGAGACAATATCTCGCTCTGAAGCATCCGGTTGCAGGACGCAGCCGTGGCAGGGGCGCGGCTGCAACAGGCGCATGTGCGCTGCACCTTGATGCTTCGGTGCGAGTGGCGCGGGGACGATTCAAGCCAAAGGATTGCCGATTGGCGACAGTCGGCAATAAGAGGGCATAACACGACGAATCGCTATGGCCTGGGCTTGCTGCCCAGCCGGTGCGCGCGGCTCTGCCGTCAGCGTATGCCGCGGTTCGCACGAGATGTTCTCGCTATGACGTTAGCTCAGTCAGGTAGAGCAGCGGGTAACCGCTGGGCGCCGGTTCGACTCCGGCACGTCACCACTGGATAGCTCAGGAGGTTAGAGCGTCGAATTAATCATTCGATTGTCGTGGGTTCGATTCCCACTCCGGAACATGACCTGTCACGTCATGACAAAGGGACGAAAGTCCCGTACCAGGAAACGCCTCGTGCGAGGTGGTGGTTCGATGCCAGGAAGGCGTTGCACCGTCTTGCAGCGAGGGTAACGCCGGGCAGCTGCCCTTGTGTCGCTCCGGTGAAGGGGCGCCGTCGCCAGCGATTCATGGGCGACGCCAGCTCTTTCACCGCATCGATAAAAGCGCAGCTACTCCGCGATATTCACGTCAACAGGCGTTTCCACCTTATTTTAAAACACGGCGATAAGCGCTTTTTATTATGGCGCATCGCACGGGTTCTTATTGCCTTGAGTAAATAGTGCGCCATGGCCCGGGCGCGCCACGGATTAAATCCACGGGCCTTATCCACCAGAATAAAAAGGAGATAACCATGTTCTGGACCAAGCAAATCGTGATCGGCGACGGCGAGCGCGGTTTGCTGTATCGCAACCGTCGTGCCGAGCGTGGACTTTCGCCGGGCGTATACCGCTTCTTCGATCCGTTCAAGCGGATCGAGGTGGTGACCCACAACGTGACCCGTGCCGAGTACACGGGCGCGGACGCCGAGACCCTGATGGCCAGTGGTCTGTTTGCCAGTGCCTTTCTTACCGCGGATATCGGGACCGACGAGGTCGGCCTGGTGTTCAAGCACGGCAAGCTCGAGGACATCCTGGCACCGGGTACGCGCAAGCTCTACTGGAAGGCGCTGGTGCCGGTGACTGTCGAGGCGGTGTCGATGGCCCAGAGTCTGGACATTCGCACCGACGTGGCTAACCGCTTGCGTCAGCTTGGTGTCTTGAGCAAGGTCGCGGTGGTGGTGGAGGTGCCGGAGGAGTCGGCTGGCCTGTTGTTTATCGACGGCAAGCTGCAGAACGTGCTCGCACCGGGTGCGTACGCCTTCTGGAACTTCCGCAAGAACGTCGCCACGGAGGTCATCGACTTGCGCGTGCAGTCGCTGGAGGTGTCGGGTCAGGAGCTGTTGACGCGCGACAAGGTCAGCCTGCGCGTCAATCTGGCCGCGAGCATGCGCGTAGTCGACCCGATTGCGGCGCGTACGCGGGTGGCGAAGTATCTCGACTACCTCTACCGCGAGTTGCAGTACGGCTTGCGTAAGGCGGTATCGGCGAAGTCGCTGGATGAATTGCTCGGCGACAAGGCTTCGCTGGACGCGGATATCTTCGCGTATGTGCGTGGCCGGGTGACCGAGTTGGGCCTGGAAGTGTTGGGCGTCGGCGTCAAGGACGTGATCCTGCCGGGCGAGATGAAGGACATCTTGAACAGCGTGGTGCAGGCGGAGAAGGCGGCACAAGCCAACGTGATCCGCCGTCGTGAGGAGGCGAACGCCACGCGTTCGCTGCTCAACACCGCCAAGCTGATCGAGGGCAGCCCGGTGCTGATGCGCCTGAAGGAGTTGGAGGCCTTGGAGAAGGTCACCGAAAAGATCGACAAGTTCACCGTGTTCGGCGGCCTCGACGGCGTATTGAACCAGGTGATCGGGTTGAAGTCGTAACAAGCCGTCGTTGCCGAAGGGAATCGGCAGCGCGGTCCTTTCAAGGACTGATGTATGAGCGAACAAAACTATCAACTGCTGCATGCCGAAGGTAGCCGCATTCCGATCAAGGGTTGGGTGAACGGCGTGCCGCTCGAAGAGCAGGCGCAACGACAATTGCAGAACCTGTCCGGGCTGCCGTTCGTGGGACCGTGGATTGCCGCGATGCCCGACGTGCATCTGGGCAAGGGGGCGACCGTGGGTTCGGTGCTGCCAACGCGCGGGGCGATCATCCCGGCCGCGGTCGGCGTCGATATCGGCTGCGGCATGGCAGCGGTGCGTACTACGTTGAAGGCGAGTGACCTGCCCGACAGTCTGGCGCAGCTGCGTTCGTCGATCGAGCGTGGCGTGCCGGTCGGCAACGGGCGCGGTGGCGAGCATGGCCGCATGCCCGACAGCATCACCACGCGACTGGTGCAGTCCGGCCTGGGCGATCGCCTGGCGGCGATCAAGGCCAAGCATCGCCGCATCCGTACCGACAAGATCGAGCGTCAGCTCGGCACGCTCGGCGGTGGCAATCACTTCATCGAAATCTGCCTCGACGAGTCGGATGCGGTGTGGGTGATGCTGCACTCGGGTTCGCGTGGCACCGGCAACCTGATCGGCACGTACTTTATCGAGCGTGCCAGGCAGGAGCTGGCGCATCGCGTGCTGGGCTTCCATCTGCCGGACCAGGACCTCGCCTTCTTCATGGAGGGAGAGGAGCTGTTCGACGACTATGTCGAAGCGGTCTCCTGGGCGCAGGACTATGCGCGACACAATCGTGAGGCGATGCTGGAACGCGTGCTGGGCGAAATGCGTCATCGCCTGCCCAAGTTCCAGTTGGCGAAGATGGCGGTCAACTGCCACCACAACTATGTGCAGCGTGAAACGCACTATGACGAGTCCTTGCTGGTCACCCGCAAGGGCGCGGTCAGTGCACGCGAGGGCGAGCTGGGGATCATTCCGGGCAGCATGGGCACGCGCAGCTACATCGTGCGTGGCAAGGGCAATCCGGAAAGCTTCCACAGCTGCAGCCACGGTGCCGGCCGCGTGATGAGCCGTACCGCGGCGCGTCAGAACATCACGCTGGCGCAGCACCGTGAAGCCACGGCGCACGTCGAATGCCGCAAGGACGCGGCGGTGATCGACGAATCGCCGGCCGCCTACAAGTCGATCGATGCCGTCATGGCGGCGCAGAGCGACCTGGTCGAAGTCGTCCACACCTTGCGCCAGGTGTTGTGTGTCAAGGGATGAAGATCCCGCAGCGCCGTCTCATTCGAGGCGGCGCTTTTTTTTGCTTTACCATGCCGCTTTCAGCGCCTGACCGGCGAGTTGCGGGATTGCCATGTTGCACCGTTCGATACGGGCTCTGCTGTGCGTGTGCTGGCTGGCTTTTGCGGCCTGCGACCGTGCGCCTGCCGTGCTCGAGAACGATGCCTATATCTGGCAGCGACAATGGACGCCGCAGCTGGTCGATGCGATGCGGCAGTCGGCGATGGATGTGCGCGATTGGCGCGTGCTGGTGGCACAGACCGATGCACAAGGCCGGCTGCGCAGCTTCTCGGCCGATCGTGCTGCGTTGGCGTCGTCGGGGCGGCCAGTCATCCTGGTCGTTCGCATCGACGGGCAGCTGGCGCAATGGGACGAGAATGCCCTGCTGGCGCAGATCCTGGCGTTACGCCAGAGCTGGCAAGGCAGCCCGATCGCGGGTATCGAAATCGATCACGACTGCGGCACGGCAAGGCTGCCGGCGTATGCCCATTTCCTTGGCCGTCTGAAGGCAGGCCTCGGCGACTTGCCGTTGTCCATTACGGCGCTCCCGGCGTGGCTGGAGTCGCCGGCGCTGGACGGCTTGCTGGCGCAGGCGGACGAAGCCGTGCTGCAAGTTCATGCGGTGCAATCCCCGCATGCCGGCTTGTTCGATGCAGCCTTGGCTACCGACTGGGCCCAGCGTTTTTCCACGCGCACCCACAAGCCCTTCCGGATCGCCTTGCCCACCTATGCCAGCCGCGTCAGCTTCGATGCGGACGGGCGTCAGCTGGGGGTGGAAAGCGAGGTGCCGAATCTGGCCGGCGGCGTGTCCTTCAGCGAACTTGCCGCCTCGCCCGAGGCCGTGGCCGGGTTCGTCATGGCGATGAAAAAGCGGCCGCCGGAGCATCTGGTCGGACTAGTCTGGTTTCGTCTGCCGACCGGCGACGATGCGCGGGCCTGGAGCCTGTCGACCTGGCATGCCGTCATGCGTGGTTTGCCGCTATCCTCACGCTTGTCGGTGCGGGCACGGCCAGCGGCGACGGCAGGGGCGGTGGATATCCTATTGAGCAATGATGGCGACGTGGATGTGTCGTTGCCATCCACGCTCAGCCTCCCGGCCGACTGCAAGCTGGCCGATGGCATTAACGGCTACGTATTGGTTTCCGATCGAAACGGATTGCGTCTGCAGCGTCGGCAAGACGGCTGGCTGCATGCACATCGCGAACGCGCCGTGGGTTGGGCGCGTTGCGCGGGCGGCGATCCCAGGATTGACATCCAGGCGTGAGTTTCTTCCTTTGAGTTGCATGACAGGGTAGTTATCCATGTTCAAACGTAAAGCGATCGTGGCCTGCGGCATCGTTGGCCTGGCAGGTGCCGTGGCCTGGGCCTGCGGTCCGATGTTTCCCAACCAGCTGCTGGACAATCGCACCGCGACGCTCAAGGCGGCGCCCGTTAACAGCTTTGCTTTTGAAGCGGCGCGGCTGCTGCCGGCCACCGATCAGCTCAAGCCGGTCGAGGCCGATACGTCCATCTATGCCGACAACAAGAAGGTCGAGCCCGACCTCGGCCTGACGGCTGCTCAGCAGGCCGATGTCGAGGCGATGAAAAAGCTCGACGACGATGATTCGGCCTATGCGGTGGGCAAGGATCTGCCCGAGGACGTGCGCTTGTACACCCTCGGCGCCAAACAGTTCGGCAAGGCCATGGACAGCTGCCATGCGCCGCAGGACAAGGATGCCGGCGCCGAGACAGACCCGTATGGCGCCAGCAGCGAAGACCCCAACGATCAGCCGCGTCGCTGCATTGGTGCCGATTCCGCCTTGCTGGACAAGGCCGTGGCGAGTTTCGAAAAGGTCGTTGCCTTGCCGCCCGAGCAGGCCAGGCTGCGCTCGGTGTGGGCGGCCTACATGCTCGGCCGCATTCATGCCTTGCGCGCGCTATCGCAAGCCGGCGACGCAGCTGCATTCAAGCGCGAGCGCGATGCGGCGGCAAAGGCTTTCGAGCTGGCACGTACGCGCGCCGTTGCAGGCGCATCCGATACGCAGGGATTGGGCGTGGCCAGTTTCGGCGAACAGGCACAGCTCTATCTCTACAGCGGCAAGACCTTGTGCAGCTGGGGCGATTTCTACAACGCCAACGATTGTGCCAAGAGCGTAGCGCCGGCGGATCTGAAGCACGCCATCGCCCTGTATGCGGCACAGGCCGGACACGGTTCGGACAATGCCGTGCGTTCGTTGCAGCAGATCGCCTTTACCGTCCTGCAAAGCTCCGAGCTGACCGAAGGCATCGTCGACGGCCCGCTGTCGCAACGGTTGATGGTGGTCTACGCGCTGTCGAGCGGTGGTTCGAGTTCGTCCTATGATCCCGCTGCCGACAAGGCGGATGCCAAGCCCAACAGCGCGCTGACGAATCTGGTCGATGCAATCGTGGCAAAAGGCGGCGAACCCGCCGCCGGCGCCGACCGTCTTGCGGTGCTGTGCTACAGCGCGGGACGTTACGACCTGGCCGAGAAACTGGTGGCCAAGACCAGTGGCCCGCTAAGCAGCTGGTTGCGTGCCAAGCTGGCTTTGCAGAAGGGCGATCTGGCCGCCGCGGCTGCTGCGTACGCCGATGCCGCCAAGGCTTTCCCTAAAGCCGACGATCCGCAGGCCACCATCGAAACCGCCAACACGCAGTTGATCCTGGGTGAGCAGGGTGTGCTTGCCCTGGCACGTGGTGAGTATCTCGAAGCGATGAACCATCTCTATGACGCGGCTAATCGCGTCGGCGGCGACGGCAACGAGATCGGCGACGAGATGAATCCCGATGATCCGGGTATCGGTTACGGCAACGACATGCACTACGTTGCCGAGCGCGTGCTTACCGTCGACGAACTGAAAGCTTTTGTCGATGCGCATGCACCGGCTTCGCCCGCGCCGGCCAAGGACAAGGATAAAAAGTCCGACGAGGGCGGCTACAGTCCGGCACCGGTTGCCGACAGTCTCCGCTGGTTGCTCGCGCGTCGCCTGATGCGTGCCGGCCGCTACGACGAAGCATTCAACTATTTTCCCGCCAGCGGCGATTCGCGTTTCGGCGAGGTGGATCTGCGCGCCAAGGCACAGGAATACGCCAAGGACCTGCATGACGCCGAGCACAACTGGACCGATATCGGCAAGGCCGAAGCCGGTTACGCCGCCGCGGCGATCGCGCGCGAAAACGGCATGGAGATTCTCGGCTTCGAGCAGAATCCCGACTTTACCGACAACGGCGGTTCGTTCCCCGGCGGTAGCGGTCAGGAGCCCAAGAGCATGGAACAGAAGTTCGTCACCGACGGCGAACGCCAGCGCTACAAGGATTCCATGGCCAAGCCCGACCTGCGTTTCCACTATCGCTACGTAGCGGTCGACCAGGCCTCCAAAGCCGCCGACTTGCTGCCGCCGCGTTCGCAGGCCTTCGCCGCCGTCCTGTGCAAGGCCACCGGTTGGATGATGGATGGCCCAGGCGAAGGTTACGAGGACTATGGCGATCAGCCCTCGCCGGAAAAGCAGGAAGACGAGCGCAGCAAACGTATCAAGGCGTTGTACGCGCGCTACGTGAAACAGGGGGCTTATGTGGATTGGGCGGACGACTTCGGTCAGAGCTGTCCGGCTCCGGATTTCGACGCTGCGCGCAAGCTCAAGCGGACCCAGCAGATTCGCGCGGTCAGGCACGCTATTCGCCGCCACCTTCCGCTCGAGATCGGTGGTTTGCTCCTGGTGTCGGGCGCCGTGGCATTCCTGGTCGCGCGTCGCCGCAAGAAGAAAAACGCGGCCAAGGCCGGGTAAAACGCTGGTCCGGCGGGGCGGTAATGCCGTCCTCGCTGGGCCATGCCGGTGTCTGGCGCGCTTTGCGCGATAATGCGTGTTCAATGACGCAGATATCGCCGTGAAAAAGTCCGATTTCGATTTCGAATTGCCGCCCGAATTAATCGCCCAGTCGCCTTTGCCTGAGCGCTCGGCCAGCCGCCTGCTATGGCTCGATCCCAAGGCCGGTTCACGGCAGGACCGCATGTTCCGGGAATTGCCGCAATTCGTACGCCCCGGTGATTTGCTGGTTTTCAACGATACCCGGGTGCTGCCTGCACGCCTTTACGGCCGCAAGGACACCGGTGGGGCGGTAGAAATCCTGATCGAGCGTGTGACCGGTGCGCACGAAGCCACCGTGCAGTTGGGCGTGAGCAAAAAGCCCAGGGAGGGCGGCAGGATCGAGCTGGCCGATGGCAGCCATGCCACTGTGCTCGGACGTGACGGCGCGTTTTTCAAGCTGCGTTTCGAGGCGCCCGAACCGTTGGAAAAGCTCCTGTTGAAGCTGGGCGAAATGCCGCTGCCGCCGTATATCGAGCGACATGCCGATGCCAGCGATATGGAGCGCTACCAGACGGTTTTTGCCCGTGAACCCGGTGCGGTCGCCGCGCCGACGGCGGGGCTGCATTTCGACGAAGCGATGCTGGCGAGCCTGCGTGAGCAGGGCGTGGATTTCGGCTACGTCACCCTGCACGTCGGCGCGGGCACGTTTCAGCCGGTGCGTGCGGACGATATCAAAGACCATCATATGCACCGCGAGTGGCTCAATGTCGGGGCTAGCCTGGTCGAGCAGATTCGTCGCACCCGTGCCGCCGGCGGTCGTGTCATTGCGGTGGGCACTACGGTCGTGCGTGCGCTCGAAAGCGCGACTCGCGACGGCGAACTGCATCCCTTTGCCGGCGAAACGCAGATTTTTATTTTCCCCGGTTACCGCATCACGAGCATCGATGGCTTGCTGACCAACTTCCATCTGCCGCAGTCGACCTTGCTGATGCTGGTATCGGCGCTGGCAGGACGGGAGTTTGTGCTGGATTCGTATCGGCATGCGGTGGAGCGGGGGTATCGATTTTTTTCGTATGGGGATGCGATGTTGATTTTGGGGTGATTCCGCGAGCACCCGGCCCCCTCACCCCAACCCTCTCCCCCGGCAGAGCCAGGGGAGAGGGAGCAAGCAGCGCAAGTGCGAAACATCAGGTCACCTCAGTCGGTCCCCTCTCCCCTGGCTTTGCCGGGGGAGAGGGTTAGGGTGAGGGGGGCTCTAAACACTCACCGCCGCGCAAAATTCCAAAACACGCGATAATCCCCCTCATGACCCCCCTGCAATTCGACATCTCCGCCACCGACGGCGCGGCGCGCCGCGGCCGTGTCACCCTCAATCACGGCACCGTGGAAACCCCGGCCTTCATGCCGGTGGGTACCTATGGTTCGGTAAAAGCCATGACGCCGCGCGATATCCGCGACATCGGCGCAGAGATCATCCTGGGCAATACGTTCCACCTGTTTTTGCGCCCCGGCCTTGAGGTCGTGGAGCAATTCGGCGGGCTGCACCGCTTTATCGGCTGGGACAAGCCGATACTCACCGATTCGGGCGGTTTCCAGGTGTTTTCGCTGGCGCACAAGCGGAAAATCACCGAGGAGGGCGTGACGTTCGCTTCGCCGGTCGACGGTTCGAAGGTGTTCCTGTCGCCCGAAGTGTCGATGAAGATTCAGACGGTACTCAATTCCGATATCGCGATGATCTTCGACGAGTGCACGCCTTATCCGGCGACGGAGCAGGTGGCGCAGACGTCGATGGAGCTGAGCCTGCGCTGGGCCGAGCGTTCGCGCCGCAGCTTCAATGAACTGCAGAACCCCAACGCCCTGTTCGGCATCGTGCAAGGCAGCGTGTACGAAAACCTGCGCCGTCGTTCCGCCGAAGGTCTGGTGCAGATCGGTTTCGACGGTTACGCCGTCGGCGGCCTTGCGGTGGGTGAAACCGAGGCCGAGCGTAACCACACGCTGGATTTCACCGTGCCGCTGCTGCCGCAGGATCGGCCGCGTTATCTGATGGGTGTGGGACGGCCCGAAGACATCGTCGAAGCCGTGCGACGCGGTATCGATATGTTCGATTGCGTGATGCCTACGCGCAATGCACGTAATGGCTTCCTGTTTACCGCCGAAGGTACGTTGCGCATTCGCAACGCCAAGTTCATCGCCGATACGCGGGTGATCGAGGAAGGTTGCGATTGCTACGCCTGTGCGAACGGGTTTTCGCGCGCCTATCTGCGTCATCTGGATCGCTGCAACGAAATTCTTGCCAGCCAGCTGGCGACGATGCATAACCTGCGACATTACCAGCGTTTGATGGCGGGTTTGCGCGATGCGATTGCGAATGCCAAGCTGGAGAGTTTTGTCGCTGAGTTCTATGCGCAGCGTCGGATCGAGCGGTGATGTAGTCGTGTGTCGCGACTGAAGTCGCTCCTACAAACTAGGCAGGCACAGCTAGTTTGTAGGAGCGACTTCAGTCGCGACCGCCCCGCCACAATGCGTTCCTACACTCAATAACTGATCTGCAACTGCATCCGCAGCAAATCACCCTTCACACGCGCATACGGCGCAGCCGTGAGATTGCTCCGACGCATATTCGCGTAGGCAACGGCGATTTCCAGCGCCGATGACGGCCGCCATTCCATACCGATCTCGGTTTCGTCGAGCAGGAAACTCGGCGAGTTGGTGTCGAATTTCGACGCGCCACGGAAGGTCTGCCACTTCACGTAGGGAATCAGCGAGCCATACGAGCCGTCCATCTTGTACATCGCCTGCACATAACCACCGCGCAGCGAGCGCGTGCGAATCTTGCGCTGAGTCAGATCCAGCTCCGGCCCACGTCCTACCGTCCATTCCGCCTGGAAACCGAACGGCTGCGGATAATAGATGACGTGCGCGGCAACCCGCTGATCGAGTCCGCCGTTAGACGGCGCGGTGTCCTTGGGCGTGAAGGTCTGGTTGTTGACCGTGATGGAGGTTGGGGCGGCGACCTTAAAGCGGCCCGAGTAAGCGTCCGCACCGACTTCCAGGTACTGGCCGTTATCGAACTTGAACGGGTAGGTCAGATGCAGCACGGTGTGCAGGCTGTTGTTCTGCTCCGCGCGATTGGCGCCCTGGCCGTTATACAGGCCCAGGCCGACGATGCCGTAGTCGCCCGAGCCCTTAAGGCCCGACTGCACCAGGTATTTGAAGCGCTCGGCGATCGGCTTGGGCGTGTAGTAGAAGAACAGCCCGATATCGCGCTCGTCGCGCACGCCGGTGTTCAGAGCGTCGGCACGGTCCGGGGCGATGCGGTTCTGGCTCGACTGCAGGTTTTCCCAGCCATAGGGGACTTTGGACTGGCCGGCGCGCACGCGCCATTCCTTGCTGGCATCGAAGTAGATATCGGCATAGGCATCGCGCAGCTGGGCGAAGTTGGACGTGCTCGAGCCCGTCGGCGTGCTGCCGAAATCCGGCTGCAGGTAGAGCGAGACGTAGTCGTTCAGGTCGCCGCTCAGCACGACACGCGCGCGGCGGATGCCGAAGCCCTGGTTGCTGCCGATAAAGCGGTCCCCAGGGGAGCGCAATAGGCCCGCGTCGCCGCTGAGCTCATGGTTGTAACGCATCTGGACGTAGCCGCGCAGGCTGATCCGGTCGTACCACTTCTTCTCCGCACTGGCGGGTTTGGCCGATGCGACGGCCGGTTTGGCCGGGGCGACGTCCTCGGTTGTCGCCGGCTTCCTGCCGTCTGCTGGGGAAGCGTTTTGAGCTGTCTGGGGAACCGCGGCGGCCGGCTGCTTGTCTTCCACTCGGACAAAGGTGCCTAGCTTGTCGCGGCCGGGGCCCGGCTCGGCGAAGATCTGCTGGGTCTTGCGATCGACGTAGAACTCGATCGCCGCGGTCGGGGCCGTTTCCGCCATGGCATTGGCGCCCATGGTCCAAAGAATCGAGGCGAGGGCTTTTTTCTTCACAAGGTTTCCTGGCGGCGGGCCGCAAAGCAGGTCGGCTGCGGGGTCTCGGGGGTGTGGGGCTGGGAAATCGCAATATCTTGCGATTCGGTGACCAACCTTAGATTCCGCTTATGTCCGCTTTATGACAGGACTGAACCGCGTCACAGGCTCGCTCCGAGCGCGGGCCGGGGCCGATGACCGGCCATGCAAGCGTTCAGGTCGCATGGCATAATCGGCGATCTTTTTCATGGTGGCGGCAAAAAATCGCGCCGACACCGCAACTTGCGAGACACAACGATGAATTTGCCGATCTCTTTCATGCTGGCCCAGGCTGCCGCTCCGGCTGCCGGTGCGCAGAGCCCGGGTGGCCTGCTCAGCTTCCCGATCCTGATGATCCTGATGTTCGGCGTCATGTACTTCATCATGATCCGTCCGCAGATGAAGCGGCAGAAAGAGCATCGCGCTCTGTTGTCGGCCCTTTCCAAGGGCGACGAAGTGGTGACGAACGGTGGCATCGCCGGCCGCATCGACGAGGTGGGGGAGACGTTCGTTACCGTCGAGATCGCGTCGAATGTGAAGGTCAAGGTGCAGAAGGGGGCCGTGTCGCAGGTGTTGCCCAAGGGCGCACTCAAGGCCGACTAAGCAGCGGCTTAGCTTATCGCCACCGACATGGTGCAATGACGCTTCCGCCGCAGCCTGAGTGCTGCGGCTTTTATGGATTCAAGGCATGAGTGATTTTCCACGCTGGAAATATGCGCTGGTTGTGATCGTACTGATACTCGGTATCGTCTATGCGTTGCCGAACGTATTCCTGCCGATTCAGGCCGTGCAGATCACCGCGAACCACAACGCGCCGGTCGATCAGGCGTTGCAGCAGAAAGTCGCTGCCGCGCTGACGCAGCAAAAGGTGGCCTATAAGGACATCAGCATCACCGGCGACCACCTGACGGTGGGCTTCGTCAACGGCGATATGCAAAAGGCCGGCGCCGACGTGATTCGCCCGGTGCTGGGCGACGACTACACCATCGCCTTCAACCTCGAGTCGAGCGCACCCAAGTGGTTCCGCTCGATCGGCGCCAACGCCATGCCGCTGGGCCTGGACTTGCAGGGTGGCGTGCACTTTCTGATGGAAGTGGACCAGGACGGCGTGCTGGACAAGAAAGAAACCAGCTACGCCGACGACATCCGTTCGCTGCTGCGCCAGAAGAACATCCGTTACGACTCGGTGGCCCGCAGTGCAACGCGCGGCCAGGGCATCAATATCGTGCTGCGTTCGGCTGATGATCGCACCGCGACATCGAATGCGATCGCGGCGGAGTATCCGGATCTCAACGTCAAGGATGGCCCTTCGACCGGCGACCGCTTCGTGGTCAACGCCAGCATGAAGCCGGAAAAGCTGCGCGACCTGTCGCAGAACACCATTCGCCAGAACCTGGGCACGCTGCGCAACCGTATCAATGCGCTGGGCGTATCCGAGCCGATCATCCAGCAGCAGGGCGACAGCCGCATCGTGGTCGAGCTGGCCGGTGTGCAGGATACCGCCGAAGCGAAGAAGCTGATCGGTGCGGTGGCCACGCTGGAATATCGCGCCAGTATCGGTTTCCCCGGCGATCCGCGCGCGGTGGAGGCGGCCAAGACCGGCAACGTGCCGCCGGACGCCAACCTGTACTACATGCGCGACAGCAAGTTGCCGGTGCTGGTAGCCAAGCGCGCGATCGTGACCGGTGACGAGTTGGTCGATGCTTCGTCGTCTTTCGATTCGCAGTCGGGTTCGGCGGCCGTGTCGGTGACGCTCAACTCCACCGGCGCCAAGAAGATGCTCGACTTCACCACCAACAACGTCGGTCAGCCGATGGCGGTGGTGTATATCGAGCGCGTCGTCGACACCAAGATCGTCGATGGCAAGGACGTGCGTACGCCGACCATTACCTATTCGGTGATCAACGACGCCAAGATCAACGGCGCGTTCGGCAAGAACTTCCAGACCACCGGCCTCAACGGCGCCAAGGAAGCCTCCGGTCTCGCCCTGCTGTTGAAGGGTGGTTCGCTGGCCGCTCCTGTCGATATCGTCGAAGAGCGCGTGATCGGCCCGAGCCTGGGTGCGGACAACATCGACAAGGGTCTCAAGGCCGTGTTGATCGGTCTGGGCCTCGTGCTGCTTGCCGCCGCGATCTACTACAAGCTGTTCGGTCTGGTCGCCGATATTGCGCTGTTCTTCAACCTGGTGATCCTGATCGCGGTGATGTCGATGATCGGCGTGACCCTGACCATGCCGGGTATCGCCGGTATCGTGCTCACCCTCGGTATGGCGATCGACGCCAACGTGCTGATCTGCGAACGCATCCGCGAAGAACTGCGCAACGGTTCGACGCCGCTGGCCTCGATTCGTGCCGGTTACGACAAGGCGTGGGCAACGATTCTCGATGCCAACGTTACCCACCTTATCGCCGCGCTTGCACTGACGACGATGGGTTCGGGTCCGATCAAGGGCTTCGGCGTGACGCTGCTGATCGGTATCCTGACCTCGATGTTCACCTCGGTAACCCTGACCCACGCGATCACCGCGTTGATTCACGGTAACCGTAAGCTCAAGACCTTGTCGGTCTAAGGGGCACAGGGACTCATGGAAATTTTCAATCCCCATAGCAACATCAACTTCCTCGGCATCCGCAAGCTCTCGATCGGGATTGCCGTCCTGTTGATGATCGCCTCCGTCGTGCTGATCGGCGTGCGCAGCCTCAACTACGGCCTGGATTTCACCGGCGGTATTTCGATTGTTGCCGACTACCAGCAGCCCGTGGCGATCAGCGACGTGCGTCTGGCCCTGAACAAGATCGGCGTGGAAAACCCGACGGTCACCAGCCTGGGCGGCACGCGCGAAGTCTCAATCCGCCTGCAACCGACCGCTGGCATGCTCGACGAAAAGGGTAAGGTCAACCTGGACAAGGTGGTGTCGGTCGTGGCGCCCGCGCTGCAGGCCTCGCGCCAGGATGCCACGATCAAGAGCCGCGACTATGTCGGTTCGCAGGTCGGCGACGAGCTGCGCAGCGACGGCATCATCGCGGTGATCATGGTGATCACCGGTATCATGATTTACCTGTGGATCCGCTTCGAATGGCGTTTCGCCGTCGCGGCGCTGATCACCGAGGTGCATGACGCCCTGGTCACGGTCGGCATTTTCGCGCTGACCCAACGCGAGTTCGACCTGACCGTGTTGGCCTCGGTGCTGGCGGTGGTCGGTTACTCGATCAACGACAAGGTGGTGGTGTTCGACCGTATCCGCGAACTGTTCCGCCTGGCACGCAAGGCCGAGCCGGAAGAAGTGCTGAACCGTTCGATCAACAGCACCCTGTCGCGAACCATCATCACCTCGCTGTTCACCGGTATCACGATGGCCGCGCTGTATTTCTTCGGCGGCCCGGTAGTGCACGGCTTCGCGATCACCATGTTGATCGGTATCGTGGTCGGTACCTTGTCCTCGATCTTCGTTGCCAGCCCGATCCTGTTGTGGCTCGGCGTATCGAAGAAGGATCTGATGCCCAAGACCCGCGAGAACCCGGAGTTGGCGCGTCGCCCCTAAGCGTCGTACCGACAGTTACGCAGAGCCCGGTCATGCCGGGCTCTTTTTTTTCTAAGACAAGGAGCACAGAGGGATGACTGAAGCGTCTTGGCACTACCAGGATGGCGACAAGCCTGCCGGTCCGGTGAGTGCAGCAGTGATTCGCGAAAAGATTCGCGAGGGCCATATTCGTCGTGGCACATTGTTGTGGAAAGAGGGTTCGCCCGATTGGGTATCGGCTGAACAGACGGAGTTTGCGCAGGACGCGGACTCGGCCTTGAACAACCCGTATGCGTCGAGTACCTCGTCCAGCGAGTACGCACCTGAACTGCAGCGGACGTTGAAGCCGGTCAGTGCGGCGCCCGCCTGGGCGATCGCGTTGGCGCCGCTGTTCCTGATTCCGCTGGCCTTCGTTTCCTATACCGGTTTTATAGGTTTCGCGATCTATGTCAGCCTGTCCATCTGGGATCGCAACCAGATCAAGGAGTCGGGGCGCGAGCCGTCGATGGCTTTCCTGTGGACGATTTTGCTGGGCGCTCTTGGCGCGCCGGTCTATCTGTTCCTGCGGGCGGCACGTATCGATCGTCAGTGGGCTTATGCGATCGTGAGTATCGTTACGGTGTTGATTTTCTTTGCGGCTGTTTTTTACAAGACGGCGCCGTAAGGAACCCCGAAAAACCTTCCCTACTCGTCATCCCGGCGCAGGCCGGGATCCATCCCTCAGTCCTCGCCTGTCAGGCAGCATGTAGCAAGCGTCCACGCTGAGGAATGGATTCCGGCCTACGCCGGAATGACGAATAGGAGATGCCGCGGTTTATCCAACCGTCGACGCAGATTCCGCATTCCCCATCGGCAACTCTTCGTCGGCGTCTTGCCGCTGCGCATCTTGCGGATGGTGCCCCACCCCATGCGCTTCCCACTCTGCAATCGGAATCGGCCGATAGCTTTCGCCGAAGGCCACTTCGCCAAGCTTCCATCCAGCCGGGCGGCGTACCGCGCCCCAGAAACGCTTGAGTGCGTTCCAGTGCAGGCCGATCAGACCGTGTTCGTTATCGTTGTCCACCAGTGGATCGCCCACGCCGGTCGGACGCGGCGCAAGGCCGTAGAGCGCGGTGCCGAAGATCACGTCCCAGATCGAGAACACCTGGCCGTAATTGCAGTTGTGCAGGGTGGGGCGCTCCGGATCGACCAGCATGTGATGCAGGCGATGGAACTTCGGATCGACGAAGATGCGGCCGAAGACCTTGCCGAAACCGATACGTACGTTGGCATGCGAGAAATTCTGCACCAGCTCGCCAAACAGCATCAGCCACGCGAACTGATCGGGCTCTACGCCCATGACGATGCCGACCACCGCCAGAATGATCGACTGAATGAAACCATCGACCGGGCTGCCGCGATCGTTGGTCCAGCAGCTCATCTGCCGTGTACTGTGATGCATGCTGTGCAGCGCCCACCACCATGGCAGCGCGTGCTGCAGGCGGTGCATCCAGTAGTACACCAGGTCGTAGATGATGTAGTAGACGAAGAACAGCATCAGCGGATGCTGGTTCAAGACTGGAAACCAGTGCGTGATAGCTAAAGGCGAGCTGCTTGCATCGCTCGGGCCGGTGTCGGGGCCGCCGAAGTAATTGGCGATCGGCGTGAGCACCAGAAAGCTGAAGAGCGGGAAGATGCCCACCAGCATCATCACGGTGTACTGGAAGTCCACGCGGGTGAGTTTGCGATCGGCCCATTGCTCGGCCGGCACGATGCTTTCCAGCGGGCGGAAAATAAAGCCGATGATGCACAGCTGCAGCGTCGCGATCAGCAGCGAAGCGGCAATGTCATGGGGGTCGCCGGCCAAGCCTGCCAGGTGCAGGAAGTTCAGTACCGGGATAACCCCGTGCACGCTCAGCCAGGTAACCAGGTGGGACCACAACTCGGACATCGGAACACCATCAAAAAAAGAGGCTGCCAACCCCTCGCGAGCATACCGCCGCCATGGCGCTAACGATCACTCGCGAGATGTTGCGTTCAGTGCCGCGTCGAGCGTCGCCAGGCGTTCAGGCGTCCCGACATCGGTCCAGGCGCCGGTATGGAGGCTGCCAGAGACCGCGTGCTCGGTCATCGCGGCGCTGAGCACCGGCCTAAGCTTGAAGCGGGGCGGTTTCGCGGTGCTTTCAGCGGTCTCGCCGACCGCCGATCGCCAGTCGGCCAGCAGCTCGGGCCGATAGACCCCAACGCCGCTGAAGGTGAGGCGCGGCGAGCCACCGTCGACGAGTTGCCCATCGGGGCCGATCGCGAAGTCGCCCCCGGGATGGTGCGCCGGATTGTCGACCATCAGCAGATGGGCCAGCCCGGCAGGCTCGGCCGGTAGCGTCGCGAAATCGGCGTCGGTCCAGATATCGCCGTTGATCGCCAGAAAGGGCTCGGGTCCAAGCAGGGGCAGGGCGTTCAACATGCCACCGCCGGTTTCCAGCGGGATGGCACCCTCATAGGCATAGCGAATACGCAGTCCCCAGCGCGAACCGTCGCCGAGCAGGTCGGGAAACTGATCGGCCAGATGCGAGGTATTAATCACCACATAGCGCACGTCGATAGCCGCGAGTTTTTCCAGGTGCCACACGATCAGCGGTTTGCCGCCGGCCATCAACAACGGCTTGGGCGTGCGATCGGTGAGCGGACGCATGCGTTCGCCCAGCCCTGCGGCAAAGATCAGCGCGTGTCTCATGCGATCGGCTCGCGCAGATCGCGCCCGCTCGCATGACGCTGCAGCAGTGCTGCGAAATCCGCGAGCTCGTGATAACGGCTGGCAACACCGACGATGTAGTCGTAAACGCGAGGCAGGTCGTTGAGGTAACCGCGCTTCCCGTCGCGATACCACAGCCGGCAAAACAGCCCGAGCACCTTGATGTGACGCTGCAGCCCGATCAGGTCGAACCAACGCTGGAAACGGTCGGTGTCGATGTCGTCGCGGATCAGGCGTGCCTCGCGCAGGCGCATCCGGTAGTTCTCCACCCAGCCTTCGACGCGCTCGCGGTCCCACACGATGTAGCAATCGCGCAGCAGCGAGGCGAGGTCGTAGGTGATAGGACCGACCAGTGCGCCCTGAAAATCGATCACGCCCGGATTGCCGCCTTGCTCGACGATCAGCAGATTGCGGCTGTGGAAGTCGCGGTGCACGAAACAGCGCGGCTGATCGAGTGCATTGCGTAGCAGCACGGCGAACGCATTTTCCAGCACATCCCAGTCGGCGCCTGCAGGCGGATGACCAAGATGCTTGCCGAGAAACCATTCCGGCATGATCTCCAGTTCGCGACTCAGGAAGGCGTAGTCGTAGGGCTGCATGCCGCTGACATCGGCGTGCAATTGCATGCGCAGCATGGCATCCATGGCGTCGCCATAGAGCCTTTCCACGCTGGCATCGTCCAGCGCAGGCAGGTACAGCTTGTTGCCCAGGTCTTCGATCAGCAGCAGGCCAAGGTCGAGATCGTGTGCGTAGACCTCGGGAACATGCAAACCCGCCGTCGACAGCTTCGCGCCGATTTCCAGCCACGGGCGCGGGTCTTCCTGCGCCGGGGGCGAGTCCATCACGATCCAGCTCTTGCCCTGATGCTCGGTGCGCCAATAGCTGCGAAAGCTGGCATCGGCCGATGCCGATTCCAGTTGCAAGTCGGGATCGTTCAGTACGCTGCGTACCCAGGCCAGGCGAACATCGGCGCGGTCGGTGAGGTGATTCATAAAAACCCGCAAGATCAAGTGTGTCGAGCTTAACGCCGAACCGGCGCGGTGCAAACGCAGCAGATCAAAGCAACTTGATGCCAAAGGGGCGGACCGCAAGCGCGAAGGCACCGAAGCACGCGATGGTGAGCAGTGCGCTGAGACCTAGCGCAGGCCAGAAGCCGAAACGCGCCAGCAGGCGTGGAAAGGCTAGAAACATCGGCAGCGTCGGCACCACATACCAGAAGGTATACCAGGCGTGGTTGGCGATTTTCTCCGTCGGCTGTTTTTCGACGTAAAGCCAGGTCAATGCCAGCAGTGTCACCAGCGGCAGCGACGCGAGCAGGGCACCCAGACGATCGCTACGTTTGGCCAGTTCGGAAACGGCCACGACGAGCGCGGCTGTAATCAGGTACTTGGTGATGATCCAGGGCATGGGGATACCGCCAGCAAGCGTGCAGTGGAGGATGGCACGACGGCTAGTGCGCCGGCGCCGTGCGACGATGCAATTGTCTAACACACGGGCCCGCATTTAGCATGCGTACCCATGTCCCGCGCATCACTGCCCTTGCTAGCTCGCCTGCGCCGCCATCGCGGCCTGTGGCTGTTGGCGATGGCTGTGCTGATGATCAAGCTTGCCAGCGGCACCTTGTGTCTTGCCGATGGTCCGGATGCCCGGCTTGCCGCGGATATGGCCACGACGGGGACGACAGCGCTGGTGCTGGATAGCGCTTCGGCTGCTGTCCCCGACAGCCCCGACGATTGTCTGCTGGGCGAAGGCGCCGGGTGCCATTGCTCCTGCGCTCATTCGATCGCACTACCGATGAGCGTCGCGCTATCGGTGCAGGCGATGCCCGCTTCTTTTCATGCGCCGGCAACATCGCCCGGCTTCGTGCCCGCCATGACGGGCACCGAATTGCGCCCACCTATCGCCTGAGAACGTCCGTCCCTGCGCGCCCTTCATGCAAGGGCGCGCTTTCGACCGTTTCTCAGGAGAAAGTTTCATGTCCATCTGTCGAGCGGCCCTTATCGGGGTCGCCTGCTTGCTGCATGCCATGGCAGCGAGCGCTACTACGCCGTCCTTGCGGGACGCCATCCATTCGCTATGGGACAGCAATCCCGAAGTGCAGGCTGCACGTGCCGATCTTGGGGCAGCCCGCGCGCGTGCACGGGCTGCGGATCAACCGCTCTATAACCCCTCCGTGGTTTTCGAGGCGGAGAACGCCGACGTCAATCGGCGTACCGCCGGCGTCAGCCTGAGCCTGGATGTTTCGGGCAAGCGTAAAGCGCGTACCGACCAAGGGCTGGCGGATCTGACAGCGAGCCAGGCCAGTTATGACCTGTTGCGCAGGGATGTAGCAGCGCGCTGGTTGAAGGCCTGGTCGGCGGCGGCGCTTGCCGAGCAACAGCGTGAATTAGGTCAACGTCGCGTCGTATTGATGCAGCGTTTCGATACTCTTGCCGCGCAACGCTTGAAGATCGGCGACATCAGCAGTCCGGAGCGCGATCTGGCGGGTCTTGCACTTGGCGAAGCGCAAATCCAGCTGGCGACGTTACAAGCCAACGAGGCTTCCGCGCGCGCTGCATGGCTGGCGCTTCTTGGCGAAACGCCCACACAACCAGTCGCTATCGAGAAGAACCTGCCACCCGCATCCGCGGCGGTAACGCCGCTGCCTCTCGATCGCCGGCCGGAATTGCTGCAGGTGCGGGCGATGCAAGCGAGTGCCGAAGCAGGCATACAAGTAGCGCAGCGCGCACGACGCCCCGATCCGACGCTCAGTCTTACCGGGGGGCAGGTGCGCGCGGGGCCGATGAACGATCGCGTGATCGGCATCAGCGTGTCGATTCCCTTGCCGATCCTCAATACAGGACGCGCCGAGATCGATGCTGCCCGCGCACAGGCCGACGCAGCCACGGCCGGCGTGCGTGCAAGGCAATGGGCAACGCGCGCCTCATTGCAGGAGAGTCAGGCTCGTTACGACGCGCTGCGCAATGCGGCAAATGCTTTCGGGCAAGGACGTGCCGCCGCATTCGCCGATCGCGTCGCGTTGCTGGAAAAGCTCTGGCGCGCCGGCGAAATCGGTACTTCCGATTACCTCGTGCAGCTCAAGCAGAGCATCGATACCGCCTTGTCGGCGCTCGAACTGCAAAGCCAGGTCTGGCAGGCCTGGTTCGACTATCTCTCCGCTGCCGGTCGTCTTACCGATTGGGTTGATGGCCGTACCGAGGATCTGCGCAATGAATAATTTTCTAAAGAAGTACTCTCGGCCCTGGTTGGCCGCAGTGATGCTGGGCATCACGCCCTTGATGGCACAAGAAGCCGACCATCCTCTCAGCCTCGATGCGCAGGCCATCAGCGATGCTGGCATCGTCGTTGATCGCGCGACCGCGCGTGACCTGACTGAAGAGCTCAAAGCACCAGGCGAAGTCAAAGCCGATGCGTACTCGACCGAGCTGGTATCGCCACGCATCGATTCGATGGTGCTGGCCCGCAAGGTCCGGCTGGGCGATGTCGTCAAGGCGGGGCAGCCGCTGGTCATGCTGTCGAGCGTGCAGGTGGCCGAGACCCAGGGAGCACTGATTGTTGCCGAGCAGGATTGGCAGCGCGTCGCCTCGCTGGGGGCTCAGGCTGTATCCGGGCGACGCTATACCGAAGTCAAAGTCCAGCGCGATCAAGCGCGCGCCAAGCTGCGTGCATATGGCCTCTCCGATGCGCAGATCGCCGGCGTATTGCGCGCCGGTTCCGCGCGCGCGGATGGCAGCTATGCCTTGCTTGCGCCGACCGATGGGCGCATCACTACCGATCAGTTCCTGGTGGGCGAGCGGGTCGAGCCCGGTCGAACCTTGTTTACCCTGGTGAAGGAGGACTCGGTCTGGGTCGAAGCGCAGTTGTCGCCGGCCGATGCCGGGCGCGTCAATGCGGGTGGGAGTGCGCGGATTCTTGTGCACGGCACGAGTTTGCCCGGCAAGGTGATACAGCGGGCGCATCAGACCGATGAGCGCACGCGTACCGTGCCCATTCGGATTCAGGTCGACAATAGTCGCGATCTTCTGCATCCCGGCGAGTTGGTGGATGCACGACTTTCGACCGGTTCGCCAAGCCGGGCTGTTGCGGTGCCTGCCGATGCCATCGTGATTGTGCAGAACCAGGCAACGGTTTTCGTCATGAAAGGCGAAGGTCGGTTTGAACCCGCACCTGTTGCCGTCGGCGAAAACCGTGACGGCTGGGTGGAAATCAAACAGGGGCTGAAGCCCGGCACGACGTACGTGAGCAAGGGTGCCTTTGTACTCAAGGCGCGCATGCTGCGTTCGCAGTTGGGAGAAGAGTGATGCTGCAGCGACTTGTCGATTTGTCCCTTCGCTACAAGGTGCTGGTGCTGATCCTTTTTCTGGTGGTCGGTTTTCTGGGTTATCGCGCGCTTGGACGATTGCCCATCGATGCTTTCCCTGACGTTACGCCGGTGCAGGTCAACATCTACACGGAAGCGGCGGGCTTGGCCGCCGAAGATGTGGAATCGTTGTTGACCACGCCAGTGGAGTCGGCACTCGCCGGCTTGCCCAAGGTCCAGGAAATCCGCTCGGTAAGTCTGTTCGGCCTGTCGTATGTGGCAGTGTACTTCGACGACGATATGGACATCTATTTCGCGCGCCAGCTGGTCAACGAGCGTCTGCAACAAGTCGGCGATCGCTTGCCTGCCGGTTACGGCAAGCCGGAGATGGGACCCAATACGTCCGGGCTTGGTCAGGTGTTCTGGTACACCGTGGAGCGCGCCGACGACGCATTGGCGCAAGCGCCCAGCGATATGGATCTGCGTACGCTGCAGGACTGGTCGATCCGCTTGATGCTGCGCACCGCGCCGGGCGTCGACGATGTGACATCGTGGGGTGGGCAGGAGAAGCAGTACCAGGTGCGGATCGATCCGATGAAACTGATCGCGCACAAGCTGGGCTTCAAGGAGGTGATCGATGCGCTGCAGGCAAACAATGCGCAGGTCGGCGGCAACTTTGTCGACGTCGGGCGCGAGCAGTATCTGGTGCGTGGACTCGGGCTGGTCAGGAATGCGGAGGACCTGGGTCAGATCGTTCTCAAGACCGAAGATGGCACGCCGGTCTACGTGCGCGATGTGGCGACGATTGTCGAAGCCGGCGCGCCCCGTACGGGTGCGGTAACCCGTGACGGCAAGGAGGTTGTCATGGGGCAGGCGCTGGCGCGGATCGGCGAAAACGCCAAGAACGTGGTCGACGCGGTCAAGGCCAAGCTGGACACGGTCAAGCAGGCGTTGCCCGATGGCGTACGGATCAAGCCGGTCTACGAACGTACCGAGCTGGTGAACCAGGCGGTAGGCACCGCCGTGCGTGCATTGATCGAGGGCTCGATTCTTGTGGCGCTGGTGCTTTTCCTGTTTCTGGGCGAATGGCGCAGCGCACTGGTGGTGGTCGTCGCCTTGCCGTTGGCGATGTTGATCGCGTTCATCTGCATGGACATGGCGGGGCTGTCGGCCAATCTGATGTCGCTGGCGGGCCTGGCGATCGGTATCGGCATGATGGTCGACGGCGCGGTGGTCATGGTAGAGAACGCCTTCCGCATCATGGCCGAGCAAAAGGGTCGTGGCATGCCGGTCAACCGTAGCGCCGCGGTATTGGAAGCCGCGCGGGAAGTGGCCAACCCGATCGCCTTCGCGATCATGATCATCATCGTGGTGTTCCTGCCGCTGTTCGGCCTGCAAGGGCTGGAAGGCAAGATGTTCAAGCCGATGGCGTTCAATATCAGCTTCGCGATGGCCGGTTCGCTCTTATTGGCGCTGACATTGATTCCGGTGCTGGCGGCTCTGGTGCTCAAGCCCAAGGAGGAAAAGGACACACGTCTGGTGGCTTTCCTGAAGCGTCGTTACGAGACGGTGTTGTTCTGGTCCTTGCGCAGACGCACCTGGGTGCTGGCCATGGCGGGTGCGGCTCTGCTCGGCAGCGTGGCGTTGTTTCCCTTCCTCGGCAAGGAATTCATGCCGAACTTGAAGGAGGGCGCGATCATGTGGCGTATTACGTCGATTCCGTCGGCGTCGCTCGATGAGTCGATCGATATTTCGAAACGTGTCGCCGAACGTATCCGGCAAAAATTCCCCGAGGTGGAAACCACGTTGGCGATGATCGGACGCGCGGAAAAGGGTGAAACCGCCGATGTGAATTATATGGAGGTATACACGCCGCTGAAGCCCAAGGCGCAGTGGCGCAAAGGGCAGACGCTCGAAAGCATCGAAGCCGATATGCAGAAGGAGCTGAGCGATGCCTTGCCCACCGCGGTGGGCGGCTATACCCAGCCGATCCAGATGCGTATCGAGGAGCTTATCTCCGGTGTGCGTGCCACGCTGGCGCTGAAGCTCTATGGCGATGATCTTGGAGAGCTCGATCGGTTGAGCGCGCAGCTCAAGGATGTGCTGGCCGATATTCCCGGTGTTGCGGATCTGGCGTTGGAGGCCAATATCGGCAAGCCGCAGATCCGGATTCGCGTCGATCGCGATGCGCTGGCACGCTATGACTTGAACGCGGATGATGTGCTTACAGTGGTCAAGAACGGCATCGGTGGCGAGCCGGTCAGCAGTCTGATCGACGGCGTGAAGCGTTTCGATATCGCCGTGCGCCTCGATGATGCGGACAAGGCATCGTTGCGCGCGATCGAGCGCATTCCGATCCGCTCGGCCAGCGGTGCGATCGTGCAGTTGTCGCAAGTGGCCGAGGTCGACGATGCCGAGGGTTACTCGTTTATTCGACGCGAACAATTACAGCGCTATGCGGTGATCCAGATGGACGTTCGCGGTCGCGATATCGATGGCTTCGTGCGGGATGCGAACGCGGCGATTGCGCAGAAGATCAAACTTCCTACCGGCTACTACACGGAGTGGGGTGGTGCGTTCGAAAATCAGCAGCGCGCCTTGAAGCGGCTCGCTTTGATCGTGCCGGCAACGATCCTCTTTATCTTTATCCTGCTGTACACCGCGTTCAACTCGGTGAAGTATGCGGCCTTGATTCTGGCCAATGTGCCCTTCGCCACGATCGGCGGCATCGTCGCATTGGCCGTCACCGGGCAGTATCTCTCCGTGCCCTCGGCGATCGGTTTTATCGCCGTATTCGGTGTGGCGATGTTGAATGGGATCGTGCTGGTCAGTTTCTTGAACGAACAGCGTACGAAAGGCCTGTCCGTGCGCGATGCGGTGATGCGCGGTACGTCGTTACGTTTGCGCCCTGTGCTGATGACGGCCAGCGTGGCGATTCTCGGTCTGGTGCCGATGCTGCTGTCCAGTGGCGTCGGCGCGGAAACTCAGCGACCGCTGGCCACGGTGGTGGTGGGTGGCTTGATCACATCGACCTTGCTGACCTTGGTGCTGTTGCCGGTCTTGTATGACTGGATCGAGCAGCGTCGCGGTCGACGCTAAAAACCGGTAATCCTCCTATCCGTCGTCCCGGCGAACGCCGGGACCCAGCGCCTTACGTTCCAACTTGCTGAAGACACTGGGCCCCGGCTTGACCAGCTTCGCTGTTGTAAAGCGCCTCGCTGGGGCGATGATGGGAACTGAGGTTATTCGATGTCGCTATCAGGAAAGGTTGTACGCCTTCTCCTCATGCAGGGAGAGATCCAGGCCGACCTGTTCCTGTTCGTCATCCACGCGCAGGCCGAGCGTGAGATCGAGCAGCTTCAGGATCACATAGCTCAGCACCGCACTCCACGCGATGGTGAACATCACGCCCTTGGTCTGAATCCACAACTGCGTGCCCAACTCGGTGACCGTGCCGAAGCCGCCGAGCACGGGTGCCGCCAACGGGCCGGTGAGGATACCGCCGAGAATACCGGCCACCGCATGCACGCCGAAAACATCGAGCGAGTCGTCGTAGCCAAGCTTGTGCTTGAGCCGGGTCGCGGTGAAAAAGCACAGCACGCCGGCTGCAGCACCCAGCACAAGGGCCCCACCGGGACCTGCCGTGCCCGCCGCAGGTGTTACCGCGACGAGGCCGGCGACCGCACCGGACACAATGCCCAGCACACTCGGACGTCCATGCATCAACCATTCGGCGGCGAGCCAGCCCAAAGCGGCGGCGGCCGTGGCGATCTGCGTCACCAGCATCGCCATGCCGGCGCTGCCGTTGGCGGCCACCGCCGAGCCGGCGTTGAAGCCGAACCAGCCCAGCCACAACAGGCTCGCGCCGACTACCGTATAGCCGAGGTTGTGCGGCGGCATCGGCGTATGCGGATAGCCACGGCGCTTGCCGATCACCAGACAGGCTACCAAGCCCGCGATACCGGCATTGATATGCACCACCGTGCCGCCGGCGAAGTCGAGCACACCCAGATCGCCGAGCAGCGAGCCCGGGCCGCTCCACACCATATGCGCCATCGGCAGATACACGATGGTCAGCCATAAACCACTGAACCACAGCAGCGCACTGAACTTCATGCGTTCGGCGAACGCGCCGATGATCAGGGCCGGCGTGATGATTGCGAAGGTGAGCTGGAACATCACAAAGACTGCTTCGGGCACGGTCTGGTAAAGCGTGTCCGGTTTCAGTCCGGCCAGCATGATGCGATCGAAGCCGCCGATAATCGAATGCAGATTGGTCACATGCACCTGCATGCCCTGCGTGCTGAAGGCGACCGAGTAGCCATAAACCAGCCACAACACCGTCACCAGCGCCGTGATGGCGAAACACTGCATCAACACCGACAGCAGATTCTTCGCCCGCACCATGCCGCCGTAAAACAGCGCCAACCCTGGAATCGTCATCAACAACACCAGCATGGTTGCCGTAAGCATCCACGCCGTATCACCCGCATTGAGCACGGGCGTTGGCGTTCCTTGCGCAAACGCCGGTGTCGCTAAAGCGCCAATCGTCATCAGCGCGATGGCCCCTAACGCCTTACCCCTCACCCCTAACGACTCAAAGCGCATCGACGTCGACCTCCTGCGTGCGGATACGAATGGCCTGCTCCAGCTCGCTCACGAAGATCTTGCCGTCGCCGATCTTGCCGGTACGCGCGGCGCCGGTGATCGCTTCGATGGCGTGTTCGAGCTGTTCGTCGGCGACGGCGATTTCCACTTTCAGCTTAGGTAGAAAATCGACGACGTATTCGGCCCCGCGGTAGAGCTCGGTATGGCCATGCTGTCGGCCAAAGCCCTTGACCTCGGTGACCGTCATGCCGGAGATGCCGACCTCGGTCAGTGCTTGACGCACGTCATCGAGGGTGAATGGTTTGATGATCGCTGTGATCCACTTCATCCCGCATCCTCTCAAGGGAACTCTGTCGCAGCGCAGCAGGATGCGTGCCAGGACAAGACACGCCATCGGCCTCATTTAATTCAATGACTTAGGCTCATGCCGCCTGACGCTTTGCGCGGTTTTGGGGCAAGCTGACGGCCTGGGCGTGCGCTTGCGGTGCAATGCGGCACATTGACCCTGAGGGCTTAAATCAGTACCATTTTAGTCCCGATTCAACAGGTGCTCCCCAGCCGCCATGCTCCGCGTCAGCCGCCTAACCGATTACGCCACGGTGGTGATGACCTGTATGGCCGCACACCCGGAAGACGTACTCAGCACCGCGCAGATCGCCGACGAAGCGCGGCTGGAACTGCCGACGGTGAGCAAGCTGCTCAAGGCGCTTGGGCATGCCGGGCTGGTCGAGTCGTTCCGTGGCGTCAATGGCGGCTACCGCCTGGCGCGGCCGGCCGGAGAGATTTCCCTCGCGCAGATCGTCGAGGCGATGGAAGGACCCATCGGCATGACCGAATGCAGCATCGCTGAAGGCCAATGCGAACGTGCGCCGCAATGTTCCGTGCGCGGCAGCTGGCAACAGGTCAACCATGTGGTCGAGCGCGCGCTCAAGGCGATGAGCCTTGCCGACATGCTGACGCCACCGCAACCCATCGCGCTTTCCATCGGCCATGCCGATGCACAGCATGCCAATGAACGAAAGGGCACCACCGCATCATGAGCATCGAAACCAGCGAAAACACCTTGCTACGCGATAACGCCGAAGTCGCCTCGGCGCTCGGTCGCCGCTATGAGGCCGGTTTCGTTACCGATATCGAGACCGACAGCCTGCCGCTTGGCCTGTCCGAAGATATCGTGCGCCAGTTGTCCGCGCTCAAGCAGGAGCCGGAGTGGATGACCGAGTGGCGTCTCAAGGCGTATCGCCATTGGCTGACCATGCCGGAGCCGCATTGGGCCAAGCTGAAGATCGGCGCGATCGACTTCCAGGCGATCAGCTATTACGCCTCGCCGAAGAATCGCCCGAAGTCGCTCGCCGACGTCGATCCGAAGCTGCTCGAAGCCTACGACAAGCTCGGCGTGCCGCTGCACGAGCGCGCCAAGCTCGCCGGTGTTGCCGTCGATGCGGTGTTCGACTCGGTGTCCGTGGGTACGACGTTCCGCAAGGAATTGGCCGAAGTCGGCGTGATCTTCTGCTCGATGAGCGAGGCGATTCGCGAGCATCCCGAGCTGGTACGGCAATACCTCGGTAGCGTGGTGCCCGTCGGCGACAACTATTTCGCCGCACTGAATTCGGCCGTGTTCTCCGATGGCTCCTTCGTGTTCATTCCCAAGGGCGTGCGTTGCCCGATGGAGCTATCCACCTATTTCCGCATCAACGCCGGTCATACCGGTCAGTTCGAGCGCACGCTGATCATTGCCGAGGACGCCGCCTACGTGTCCTATCTCGAAGGCTGCACCGCGCCGATGCGCGACGAGAATCAGCTGCACGCGGCAGTGGTCGAGCTGGTGGCGTTGGAAAAGGCGCAGATCAAATATTCCACCGTGCAGAACTGGTATCCGGGCGACGAAGAAGGTCGCGGCGGCATTTACAACTTCGTCACCAAGCGCGGCGATTGCCGCGGCGACGATTCCAAGATTTCCTGGACCCAGGTCGAAACCGGTTCCGCGATCACCTGGAAATACCCCAGCTGCGTGCTGCGTGGTGATCGCTCGGTGGGCGAGTTCTACTCGGTGGCGCTGACGCATCATCGTCAGCAGGCCGATACCGGCACCAAGATGATCCACATCGGCAAGAACACCAAGTCGAAGATCGTCTCCAAGGGCATCAGCGCGGGCCGCAGTTCCAATGCGTATCGCGGCCTGGTGAAAGTGGAGAAGGGCGCCGAGGGCGCGCGCAACTATACGCAGTGCGATTCGCTGCTGATCGGCAAGCGCTGTGGCGCACATACCTTCCCGTACATGGAAGTAAAGAACCCCACCGCGATCGTCGAGCACGAGGCCACCACCTCGAAGATCTCCGATGATCAGTTGTTCTACTGCCGCGCGCGCGGCATCGGCGAAGAAGACGCCGTATCGATGATCGTCGACGGCTTCTGCAAACAGGTGTTCCGCGAACTGCCGATGGAGTTCGCCGTGGAAGCCAAGAAGCTGCTGGAAATTTCGCTGGAAGGCGCGGTCGGCTAAGCCGCCGTTTGCCCTCCACACATTCATTGCGGATTTGAAGAACATGTTGAAGATCGAAAACCTGCACGCCCGCGTCGAGGGCAAGGACATCCTCAAGGGCCTGAGCCTTACCGTGAATCCAGGCGAGGTGCACGCCATCATGGGGCCGAACGGCGCGGGCAAGTCGACCCTGGGCAATGTATTGTCCGGCCGCGACGGCTATGAAGTGACGCAGGGCTCGGTGACGTTCGAAGGTCGCGATCTGTTGGCGCTCGACCCGGAAGACCGTGCGGCCGCGGGTGTGTTTCTCGCGTTCCAGTACCCGGTGGAAATTCCCGGCGTCAACAACACCTATTTCCTGCGCGCCGCCTTGAACGCGCAGCGCAAGCAGCGCGGCGAGCCGGAGCTCGATTCCATGCAGTTCCTCAAGCTGGTGCGCGAGAAACTGAAAGTGATGCAGATTTCCGACGAGCTGCTGCATCGCGCCGTGAATGAAGGCTTCTCCGGCGGCGAGAAAAAGCGCAACGAGATTTTCCAGATGGCGGTGCTCGAGCCGAAGCTGGCGATTCTCGACGAAACCGACTCGGGTCTGGATATCGACGCGCTCAAGCAGGTATCGCAAGGCGTCAACGCGCTGCGTTCGCCGGACCGCGCTTTCCTGATGATTACCCATTACCAGCGTCTGCTCGATTACGTGCAGCCGGATTTCGTGCATGTGCTGGCCGACGGCCGCATTATCGAAAGCGGCGACAAGTCGCTGGCACTGAAGCTGGAAGAACACGGTTACGCCTGGATTGCCGGGCGTGAGCCGGCCGGAGCGCAGGCATGAGTCAGCAGCCGGCCCGCCCGCCGTTGCTGGAGTCGCTGCTCGACGCGCCGTTGCCGCAAGGTGTGGCGTGGCTCGATGCCGTTCGGCGCGAGAATCTCGATGCCTTGAGCGCCACCGGCTTGCCCGATACCCGCAACGAGGCCTGGAAATACACGGCGCTGCGCGCGCTTGGGCAACGCCGCTTCGTACAGGGCGATGCGCAAGCCTCGACACGCGATATCGATGCTGCGGCACTCTCGCTGCCGGGTGTTGTCGGGCCGCGCCTGGTCTTCGTCAACGGCGTCTTTCGCGAAGATCTATCGCAACTCGACGGCTTGCCCGATGGCCTGGAAGTATTGCCACTGTCGCGTGCGCTGGCGCAGGACGACGAGCCGCTGCGTTTCGCGCTCGGTCATCGCTATCGCGAGGCTGCTGACGCCTTTGCACAGCTCAATGCCGCCTATGCGCAGGATGGCGTAGTACTGCGCGTTGCCGCCGGGGCCGTGATCGAGCAGCCTGTCCATCTCAGTTTCATAGGCGCTGTCGCCGAACATGCGGCCTGGCATTTGCGCCATGTCATTGCGTTGGGCGACGGAGCGGAGCTCAGCCTCGTCGAGCATCACCTGGGTCTCGGTGACGCGCAGCAGCTGGGCACCTCGGTCGCGGATATCGTGCTGGGCGAGCGTGCCAGGCTCGATATGACGCTGTTGCAGCAGGCAGCCACCGATGCCTCCCTGATCCGCCGCACCAGTGTGCAGCTGGGTGTGGCCGCTCATGCGACGCTCAATGTGGTGGAGCTGGGCGGTGCCCTGGTGCGTCATGATCTGCATGCGGTCATCAAGGGCGACCATGCGCGCCTGGACACGCGTGGTGTGTTCGCCCTGCGTGGCCGGCAACATGTGGATACGCAGCTGTCGATCCGACACGATGCCTTGAACTCGGCGTCGGAGTCGATCTGGCGCGGCGTCGCCGACGAGCGTTCGCGTGGCGTGTTTCGTGGCGCGATCCTGGTCGCCGAGGGCGCCGACGGTAGCGACGCCAGCCTCAGCAACAAGAATCTTCTGCTGTCTTCGCAAGCCGAAATCGACACCAAGCCGGAACTGGAAATCTACGCGGATGAGGTCAAGGCCGCGCACGGTGCCACGGTCGGCCAACTCGACGAGCGTTCGCTGTTTTACCTGCGCTCGCGCGGTATTCCCTTGGCCGAGGCGCGCAGTCTGTTGACGGCTGCCTTTTGCCGCGCGGTGTTCGCATCGATGCCGAACGAAGCCCTGCGCGATCATATTTCACAGCTGCTGCTCCTGCAGCTGCCTGTCGATCAGGTCGCCTGAGCGGCCAGCGAGTCCCTTCATGAATGCTCAAGCCCAGCTAGCCACCGCTTTCGACGTCGAACGTATCCGCGCGGACTTTCCGTTGCTCAAGCGCACCGTGCACGGCAAGCCGTTGGTGTATTTCGACAATGCCAATACCAGCCAGAAGCCGGTGTCGGTGATCGAGGCGGTGGATCGGCACTATCGTGAGCACAATGCCAACGTGGCGCGTGCCGTGCATCAGCTCGGCGAAGAGGCAACGGCAGCGTATGAGAGCGCTCGCGACGGTCTGGCGCGCTTTATCAACGCCGGTTCGCGCAACGACATCGTGCTGACCTCCGGTACGACGCAGTCGATCAATCTGGTGGCCTATAGTTTCGCGTTGCCGCGGTTGAAGCCGGGCGATGTGATCCTCACCACGGTGATGGAGCATCACGCCAATATCGTGCCGTGGCAGCTGGTCGCCGCGCGCAGCGGGGCTACCGTCAAGGCGGCGCCGATCGACCAGCACGGCGAGCTGATCCTCGAAGAGTTCATCAAGTTGCTGACGCCGGACGTAAAGCTGGCCTGCGTCGCGCACGTGTCCAATGTGCTCGGCACGGTCAATCCGGTGCGCGAGATCGCGCGCGAGTGCAAGAAGCGCGGTATTCCGCTGCTGGTCGACGGTTCGCAGGCCGTGCCGCATCGCCCGGTGGACGTGCAGGCGCTCGGCTGCGATTTCTATGCGATCACCGGTCACAAGATGCTCGGGCCGACCGGCACGGGCGCGCTGTGGGCCAAGCGTGAACATCTGCAGGCGATGCCGCCGTTTTTCGGCGGTGGCGAGATGATTCGCGAGGTGAGTTTCAATGGCACCACGTTTGCCGAGCCACCGCACAAGTTCGAAGCGGGCACGCCCAATATCGCCGGCTTCGCGGGATTATCGGCGGCGATGGACTATTACCAGTCTGTCGGGTTCGATGCGATCCATGCCTGGGAAGAGCGCTTGCTTGCGTATGCCACGGAGCGTCTGCGCGATATTCCCGGCTTGCGTATTATTGGCGAGGCCAAGGACAAGGAGCCGGTGATCTCGTTCCTGATCGAGGGTGCGCAGGCGACCGATCTGGCGACCCTGCTGGATCTGGAAGGCGTTGCTGTTCGCTCGGGTCACCACTGCGCTCATCCGTTGATGCAGTTCTACGGTGTTCCCGCCACCTTGCGTGCGTCGCTGGCGTTCTACAACACGCGTGAAGAAATCGATGCGTTCATCACGGCCTTGCTGAAGGTGCGCAAGCTGTTGCTTTGAGTGGTGCAGCGGTGTGAGGCCGTGGTCACGATTTTATGGGACCTCGAATAACCTCCTACTCGTCATTCCGGCGTAGGTCGGAATCCAGTGGCGTCATCATTGGGTTCTCGCGAAAAGCCATGAGCAGGTTTGCGAAAACCGACAACTGAAGCCACTGGATCCCGGCCTACGCCGGGATGACGATAGGAAAAACCGAGGTCATTCGAGGTTCCCCGAAATCGCGGCAAGGACTTGTCTCGAGGCGAGATCGTCGCGACTGAAATCGCTCCCGCAGAAAAGCCGGTGCCCGAGGTTACCCAATGGAAAAATTGGGCTAAAGTCGAACCTGCCACGACAGGGATGGCGTCTGGGGAGGTCTTTATGCGGCAAGCTTTGGGCAGGCCCGGTTTGGCCCGATGGATGGCATTGTTGGTTTTTTGCGCATGGATGCTTCCGACTCCTGCGGGAGCGCAAGACGTCCCGGAGCTGCGCGGACGCGTCAACGACTACGCTGGCGTATTAGGAAACACGTCCGCACTGGAAGCCAAGCTCGCCGCAGAAGAACAACGCGCCGGCAATCAGGTCGTGGTACTGACCGTGACCGATCTCGGTGGCCAGGATATCGAGAGCTACGCCAACGCAGCCTTCCATCAATGGCGGCTCGGACACAAGGGTGTCGATAACGGTGTGTTGATCGTTCTTGCGGTCAGGGACCGGCGTGCACGTATCGAAGTCGGTTATGGCCTCGAAGGCGATCTGACCGACGTGGCCAGTTCGCTGATTCTGCGTGAGCAGATGCACCCGCTGTTTGCAAAGGGTGATTACGCGGGCGGCGTCAATGCAGGTGTCGATGGTGTGCTGGGCGTGCTTGCTGGCGCCACGGTCACGGGTACCCCAGAAAGCACGCCGCACCAGAACAGCGTACCGATCTGGGTATCGATTTTCTTGTTGGTACTTACGGTGATTTTCAGCCTGATGGCAGCCAGTGGCGGCGGTTTGGCCACACTATGGGTCACGCCGTTGTGCAGTGTCTTTCTGTTCGTGCTTTGGCCGTGGTATTGGGCTCTGGCAGCCTTGCTCGGTTGTCTGATCGGCGTTTATGCATTCCGCCGGCAAAACATGCGCAAGGCTTTTACGCGCAAGGGCGCAGTCAGGAAGGCGTTTGTATCGAGCCGTCTCACCGATTGGCCACCTTCGCTCTGGGAGGTGATGCTTTGGGTCGGTGCGTGGACGTCCGCGGGTTCAAGATCGTCATCCAGCAGCGACAGTTCGAGTTGGAGCAGTTCGAGTTCGTCCAGCGACGGGTTGTCGTCATCGGACTCATCATCGGATTCGAGTTTCTCCGGCGACGGCGGCGATTCGGGTGGCGGCGGTTCGTCCGATAGCTGGTAATACGCAGGCGGCGCGCGCCGCCTGCGTATCGGGCATTACCAGATCTTTACCTGCTTGTCGCTGGCGCGGACCATGTTCGAACCGGCCTTGCACTGGAACGCCTGCGCAAAGGCGGCCATGTTCGACGGCGCACCGATGGCGCGGAACTGCGCCGGTGCGTGCGGGTCGGTGTTGAGCGAGGTGAGCTGCGCTTCGGGGCGGATATTGCCGCGCCATACGCGCGCCCAATTGAGAAAGAAACGCTGGTCCTGCGTGTAGCCGTCGATCTTCTCGTTCGCTTCCTTCGGATTGCTCTTCAACGCCATCTGCAAGGCATCGTAGGCCGCATTGAGGCCGCCCAGATCGCCGATGTTCTCGCCCATGGTCAGCTGACCGTTGACGAACTTGCCAGGCAGCGCCTCATAACCGTTGAACTGTGCGGCCAGCTTGGCGGTGCGTTCCTCGAACGCCTTGCGATCGGCATCGGTCCACCAGTTGACGTTATTGCCCTTGGCGTCGAACTTGCTGCCCTGGTCGTCATAGCCATGGCCCATTTCATGGCCGATCACCGCGCCGATGCCGCCATAGTTGAGCGCGTCATCGGCGGTTGCCGAGAAGAACGGCGGTTGCAGGATGGCGGCGGGGAAGACAATCTCGTTCTTCTGCGAGTTGTAATAGGCGTTGACCGTTTGCGGCGTCATGCCCCATTCGGTGCGGTCAACCGGCTTGCCGATCTTGCCGACCATATAGTCGTAGTTGAACTTGTCGGCGGCGTGGACGTTGGCAAAGTAGTTGTCCGGTGTCAGCTGCAGGCCGCTCCAGTCGCGCCACTTGTCCGGGTAGCCGATCTTCGGCACGAAGGTCGCCCATTTTTCCAGCGCCTTCTGCTTGGTCGCCGCGCTCATCCATGCCAGGTTCTCGATGCGCGACTTATAGGCGGCGCGCAGGTTGTTCACCAACTGCTCGGCGCGCTGCTTGGAATCGGGCGAGAAATTCTTCGCGACATAGAGCTCGCCGAGTGCCATGCCCATGCTCTCGTTGACCGTGGCCAGGGAGATTTTCCAGCGTACTTCCATTTCCTTCTGGCCATTCAAGGTGCTCTTGTTGAAGGCGAAGTCTTCCTGCTGGAACGGCTTGGACAGGTAGGCCGCGGCGTTATTAATCGCGTGGAAGCGCAGATAGGCCTGCCACTGCGCCGCCGGTACATCGGTAAGCATCTTGTCCACTTCGCCGAAGAACGCCGGTTGCGACAGCGAGAAGCCGTCCGTGACATCGGCATGCTGCGTCTTGAAGAATGCGGCCCAGTCGAAATGCGGCGTTACCTTGTCGGCATCGGCGATGCTGATGAAGTGATAGCGGTTTTCCGGCTTGCGCATCTCGGTCGGCGGCAACGAGACGGCTGCCAGGCGGGTTTCGAACTTCATGGCCGCATCGGCCTGCGTCTTTGCGTCGGCAGCCGACACGCCGGTCAATTGCAGCAGCCTGGCGATATGTTCGACATAGGCGACGCGAATCTTTTCGTAGTCCGGCTTGGTGTAGTAATCGGGCGTGGGCAAGCCCAGGCCGCCCTGGCCGGCATAGGCGATCTGCTTGTCCGAATCCTTGAAGTCGGCATTGCCGCCGAAGCGGAACAGCACCGGTGTGCCCTGGGCGTAGGTATCGCTGATGTAGGTGGCGATATCAGCCGGGGTTTTCAGCGAGGCGATGCGTGCCAGCTGCGGCTTGATCGGATCGAAGCCGGCTTTGTCGATGGCCGCTTCGTTCATGCCGGTGGCGTACAGATACCCGATCTTCTGCTCGATCGAGCCGGCCTTCGCATCCGCAGCGCTCTTGGCCGCCGCTTCCACAATGATCCGCTGCGCCTTGAGGCTGTCTTCGCGCAGGGCGTCGAACGAGCCCCAGCGCGTGCGATCGGCGGGGATCGGATTGGCCGCAACCCATTTGGCGTTGACGAAACCGTTGAAGTCGGAGCAGGGATCGATCTTGCTGTTCAGATCCTGGATGTTGAACGTGTCCGTCGCGGCTGCGGCGACGCCACAAAGGCTTAAGCCCACCGCGAAGGCCAGCGGCTTGAGAAGACTCTTTTTCATGTGTGCTCCCACTTTAAGATCAGTCCGGACTGCCCGAGCCCCACGCGCAGGCAAATCACGGCAGGCTAGGCAGCGGGGGACCATGGCCGACAGTGTCGAAGGTCATTGCTGCGTTGCGCTACGCGGTTATCATGTGGCCATGTCACATGCCATTACACTCAGCTTCCGACCGGCCGTCGCGGCCGATGTACCTGCCATCGTGCCCCTGGTCGAATCCGCCTATCGCGGCGAATCGGGTCTGCGCGGCTGGACCACCGAATCGCATCTGCTTGACGGTCAGCGTACCGATCCGCCGGCTGTGGCGGCCATTATCGAGGCGCCCGGCAGCATGGTGCTGCTTGCCGAAAGTAACGGCGCGTTACAGGCTTGCTGCCAACTGGAGCGGCAGGAGCGGGCCGGCTACTTCGGCATGTTCGCGGTCGTTCCGACGTTGCAGGGGGGCGGTATCGGCAAGGCGGTACTGGCCGAAGCCGAACGGTTCGCGCGCGAGACCTGGGGCTGCGAAACGATGCGCATGACGGTGATCGAGCAGCGCCAGGAATTGATTCAATGGTATGAGCGGCGCGGCTATCGACTGACCGGCGAATATCAGCCGTTTCCTTATGGTCAGGCGCGTTTCGGCATACCGCGCCGCGACGATCTGCGTTTTGTCGTGCTCTCCAAGTCGTTGACGGTGCCGGCATGAACGACTGGATCTATGTTGGCACGCGCAGCGAGTTGCTACCGGGTGAGTTCAAGGTGGTGTGGGACGGCGATGTGGCTATTGCTGTCTACAATATCGATGGCGATCTCTATGCCATCGAAGATGTTTGTACCCACGACGGTGGGGAATTGGCTGGTGGCCCATTGCAAGGTTTCGAGGTCGAATGTCCGCGGCATGGGGCGCGTTTTGACTTGCGTAACGGCGAGGTGACTTGTCCGCCTGCCTATGAGCCGGTGGCATGTTTTCCGGTGCGCGAGGAACACGGTGGGATCTGGACCAAGGATGATCGCGGGTGATCTATTTGGGAGCGACTTGAGGAAGCTTCCAAGAGCCTTTCCTATTCGTCATTCCGGCGAAGGCCGGAATCCGATCCTCAGCGCAGATGCTTGTCGCATGCTGCCTGACGAGCAATAACTGAGGAATGGATTCCGGCCTTCGCCGGGATGACGACAAAAACTGAGGTTATGCCGAGGTTCTCTTCAGTCGCGACTGAAGCCGCTCCTACAAAGTTTCGAGCGCCACGGATCTGCGGAAGTTCGACACCTTCTTGCCGAAGGCATTGATGGGAACTTCGACGTATCGATGCACAAGGAAGGCGGCGAGCACGCTCAGTCCAACGCCGATCATCCACGCGAACGTATAAGACATACCCTTGTCGATCAGGATCGGCATGGCGACATACCCGATCGTCGAATGAACCAGGTAGAGCGGAAAGCTGATGTCGGCCAGGAAGTCGAGGACCTTGTTGCCCCTGAAGCTGTTTCTCAGCAGATAACAGGCCCAGAACAGAACCAGCGCATAGCTATAGTTCTTCACCAGCGGGCCGAAGAATGCATTCTCATAGAACGCATTGATCGTGACGAACAGGGCGTAGATGATTGCGCCATAACCCAGCGCGGCTCTTGCGCTCAGCTCGCCGTAGAGCACGTAGTAGAACAGGCAGCCGAGGAACATGAGCGTCATATACCTCATGTCCGATACCAGGTACGAAAAGAAAGCGTCCTGGCCTGGACCGTGCGTAGCGAAATAGGCGCCGATACAACACAAGGCAAGAAAGGCCGTCGAGGTCATCATGACCTGGTGCGCTTGCCTGCCTATGAAGAAGATCAGGGCAACGACCGCATAGAACTTGATTTCCACGGCCAACGACCAGCAGACGAAATCCAGTGACGGGATGCCCGTTGCGCTATGAAGGAGTGTCAGGTTCTTCAGCAGAAACGGCCAGCTGATGCGATCGGACCATGGCGTCGACCAGTACCATGAGCAAAGGAGATACATGCCGATGCTTATCAACAGGCAAAACCAGTAGACGGGATAGATACGGAAGAACCGCCGTACCAGAAATTTGCCTGTCGACAGATTTCTCAGGCTGATCGGGATGACAAGCCCGCTGATCAGGAAAAAGACAGCGACGCCGAAAACGCCGTAGAAGAATCCGCCGAACGGGGGCGACAGCACATGTCGTGTATATCCGGGCTGCATCGGAACAAAGCTCGCTGGCGTTCCGACAATCGAGCGTACGACAGGGGAGAAGAAAATGCCCCAGTAGTGATAGATGACGACCGATAGAGCGGCAACGGCGCGTAGTTGATGAGCAAATCTAAGCTTCATGTCGTGCCGGCTGCCCTAGCTCGTTACGTGCTTGCGTTCACCACCTGCCATCAAAAGCGATAGACGAAACCCAGCGACGTAGTCACCTGGTTGGGCGAGCCGAAGCGCTTCACCAGGGGGCTATCGGCGGCATCGCCAAGCAGCCGTGCGTAGTCCACCGATAGCAAGACGGCCGTGCGCCGGGTTACCGGGATCAATGCATCGTATTCCAGCTCGATCTGTTGGCTGCCGGCGCTCGGGTTCCAGGCGTGAGTGCCCAATTGCGCGGCCTGGGTTGCCGTGACACCGAAGAAACGGCGCATGGCCGGCGCATTCATCGCCTGCCATTGCAACTGTATGGACTCCTCGATCCCCCATAACGGCGGCAGGCCGCTATCGATATAGAGGTTGAGATAGGCGCCGGCACCCTGGGTGTCGTGACTGAGCGTGGCGCCGAAATTCACCACTTCGTTCGGGTGATATTCGATATAGCCGCCGGCATTGAGCCGCGGCGACAGGGAGTCGACGATGCCGGCCAGGCGCGGCCCGAGATCTTCGTGGCTGCGGCCCCACATGTAGTTGCCGTAAAAGCCGCCTTGCCAGCCGTCGCGGTGGATGAAATCGACGGTGAGCCCATCGGAAGTGGACAAGGTGATGTTCTTGTCCACCGTCATCTGGATAAACGGCGCCAGTTGATCGCGGTGGTTGTCCGAGCCTATCCATCCCGGCATACGCATCACACCGGCGCCGACGTAATTGGTGAATTCACCGACCGGCTCGTTGTCAGCGTGTGCAAGCGATGGCGTGCCGGTCAATCCGAGCATGCAAAGCGCCACCAACGCGAGCGCCGGTCGATGCTGCGGTATCACGATGCGGGCGTTCCTGCCTTGCTATTGGCGGGGAAGCGCACGAGCACGCGTTGCCCGATGCGCAACGACGCCGGCGGGGCCTGGTCGAACACCAGCACGCATTCCACCGAGCGTGTGGTCGAGCGAACCATGGGGTCTTCTTCCAGGGTGCTGGCGCCGAAGACGGCACCGATGCGAAGCACACGCGCATGCAGCGGCGTACCACCGCTGCCGCCGTCTTCAATGACCTCGGCCTGCATGCCTTCATGGACGACGCCGACGAAGGATTCGTTGAGTTCGGCGCGCACGATTCGCGGGGCGTCGGGAAGCAGCACGAAGGCCGGGCCAGACGATGTGGATACGGTCGCGCCGGGTTGGATCGTACGGCTGACGATCTGGCCGTCCACCGGCGCGTTGAGGCTGCGCTGAGTCAGCTCGTAACGTGCGGCCGCGAGCTTCTGTGCCGCCAGCGTGGCCGCAGCGCGGGTATTTTCCAACTCACCCTGCAACTGGTCGGCGGCCTGGCGCGCGTCGTCCGCGCTCTGGCCATCGGCCGCACCGGCAGCCGCGGCACTGGCCAGACGTTGTGCGCGCTGTTGTGCGGCCTTGATGCGTGTCTGCAGCAAGGTCGCCTGAGCTTGTGCCTGTTGTTGTTCGGCCTGAGCGGCATCGACGGCCAGTTGCGCCGGCTGCGTGTCCAGTCGTGCGAGCAACTGGCCTTTGTGTACGTTGTCGCCCTCGTGCACCTTGATCTCGGCCACCACGCCATCGCGTGGCATCGCCAGGCGCAGCAGGCCGCCCTCGATGTCGACACGACCGCGTGCAACGGCCTGATACGCCGGCGCGGCGGTCGGTGCCGTGGTCTGGTTGGAGTCCCTGCCCGAGCAGGCCGCCAGGCTGGCGGCCGCGATCAACAGCAGCGACGGGTAAAGCAAGCGCGAACTCATGTAGAAGGTTCCTCGATATCGTCGCCGGCGGTGCCGGTCGCGATGGCTGGCCGATGATCGCTCAATATGCGGCCATCCTCCATGGTCAGAACGCGGTCAGCGTGGCCGACCAGGCGTGGATCGTGCGTGACGCAGAGCACCGTGGTGCCGTGCGTGCGGGCGATGCGGTGCAGGATGTCGATGACGATCTGGCCGTTGGCGGCATCCAGCGCGCTGGTCGGCTCGTCAGCGAACAGCAGCTCCGGCTCCTTGGCCAGTGCGCGCGCGATCGCCACGCGTTGTTTCTCGCCGCCGGAGAGCTCGGACGGGCGCAACTCCATGCGCGGGCCCAGGCCGACTTCCTCGAGCGAGTTGGCAGCCCGTCGGCGTGCTTCCGCGTCGGACAGACCCAGATAGCTCAACGGTAGCGCGACCTGCTCCAATGCATTCAGGGCAGGGAACAGATTGAAACCCTGGAACACGAAACCGGTGTGATGCAGGCGGAAGCGCTCGAGCTCGCGCGTGTTCAATTCACCCAGGTCCTGGCCGAGCGCACTGACGCCACCCTCGTCGGGCCGTTGCAGACCGCTCAGGATCGAGAGCAGGGTGCTCTTGCCGCAACCGGATGGGCCGGAAATGAGGGTCAGCTCGCCTGCGCCCACATCGAGGCTGAGGTCCTGCAGCACGGCCGAGCGGAGCTTTCCGTTGGTAAAGGCTTTGCTCACGCCGCGGGCTTGCAGCGATGTCGACGGAATGGATGGCTGGCTCGACATCGCTTATCTCAACAAGGTGGCCGGATCGGCACGGCGCAGGCTGCGCATCGCGGCGAGACCCGAAACGATGGCCAGGCCAAGAATCAGCACGACGCAGGCGATGATCGCGACAAACGAAAATGCGACCGGCACGCTGTAGCTGCGCGCCAGCAGAAACAGCACGCCACCCAGTATGAGGCTGCCGAGCAGGCCCAGCGCACCGACCCAGAACGCCTGCTCGAGTACGACCTTGCGCAATGCGCCCACACCTACGCCCAGTGCATTGAGCGTGGCGTATTCGCGCACGGAGCCGACCACGGCCGCGACCAGTGTCTGGCTGGTGATCACCGCGCCGACCAGGAATACGATGCCGGCCAGGAACAGCACGGCAGCACCGGCGCCGGTGTCCAGCATCCAGTACATCTTCGAGCGGCGCGCGAAATTCTTTGCCGTCCATACTTCGTACGGACCGAAACTGGTGGCGCCGCGCAGGCGCTTGGCCACTACGCGCGCGTCTGCTGGGTTATGCAGCTTGGCGACGAAGTAGGTCATGCGGCCGGCATTGGCCGAATCGGTATCCAGGTCACGCGCAGTCGCCAACGAGGCCACTACGTTGACACCGCCGAGTGCGCGCAAGCCGGAGCCCACGCCAACGACCTGCACACGTCGACCGTTGATGATGGCGCTGTCGCCGACGTTGACGCCCAGACTGCTCAGGTCGGCGCGATCGACGACCACGGCATTGGGTTCGTTCAAGCGCTGCCGCAGCTCGGGCGATAACGCTTGCGAAAACATCAGGCCGTCCGGGCGCGGGTCGATACCGGACACGAATACCGATACGCCACCGTTGTCGCTGGGGCCGCGCCAGTCGGCATCGACCCAATGGAACGGCTCGACGCGGCTTATCGCCGGATCCATCAGCAGGCGCATTTCCACATCCGTGTCGATCGAGCGGCCCAGATTGACACTCTGCGTACCTGGGTAACCGGCCCACAAGTCCGCTGACGATCCGGTGATATAGACGCTGGCGCTGCCGAAAATGCCCAGCACCAGCGCGGCCTGCAGCAACTGCAGCAGGCCGGCGAAGCACACCGCGAGGATGGCGGGCAGAAAGCGGCGCCATTCGTAGACCAGCGTCTTGCGCGCGAGGGCGACCATCAGTTCTTTTCCGCCGCGTGCTTGTCGTGCGGTTTGTCCGCTGCGATCGGCGCTCCACCCAGCGCTTTATAAAGCGAGACATAGGCAAGATCGCGTGCGGCACGGGCACTGATCAGATCGAGCTGGGCACGCTGTTGTTCGAGCAGGCTGTCCTGCAGATCGAGTGTGCTGCCCAGGCGCAGTTCGGTACGTTTATGCGCGGCGGCGGTGCTCTGATCCAGGGAATCCAGCGCCGATTGCGAGAATTGTTCGCGACCGCGCAACTGTTCCAGATCGCCCATCGCCATTTCCACTTCGGCCACGCCTTGCAACACCGCCTGGCGATAGGCCAGCACGGCCGCTTGCAGCTGATGATCCTTGGCGTGGGCGGTAGCCAGCCGTTGACCCCAATCGAACAGCGGCATGTCGATCACCGGGCCAACCGAAAAAATGCCTTCGCCGGTATGCACGCGGTGGTTGCGTGCGATGTTGGTGGACCATTGCAACGACGTGCCGATGCCGATATGCGGCAGGACGTCGGCATGGCTCAGGCCGGCCTCGCCCGCGGTGCGCAGCACTTCGGCCTCGGCGGCGGCGATTTCCGGCCGGGTGCGCAGCAGGTCGCCGGGCGCCTTGGTGACTTGCCAGTCGCCCAGTTGCGGCTGCGGCCCCGGTTGCAGCCACGCGTCGTCGGGTTCGTTCTGGCCGAGCAACACCGCCAGCTGTTGCGCGCTGTTATTGATAGCTTGCTGCGGCTCGGCCAGGGTCGCCTGGGCGCGTGCCAGTTCGGCCTGGGCGCGCGCCACCTCCGCCGGAGGGCTCAGCTTCAATTGTTCACGTACGCCAAGCAGGCGGACTTTTTCCTGTTGCGCGTCGCGCATCGCGGTAAGCGCGCGCATCTGTTGTTGGGCTGAGCGCAGTTCGACCCAGCGTCGCGTGACCTCGGCGACCAGGGAAACGCGCGCGCCACGCATGGCGGCGGCGGCCTGGTTTTCCTGGCCCTGGGCTACGCGACCGGAGTTTTTCCAGGTGCCGAAAAGCGGGAGTTCCCATAGCGCATCGAAACCGACCACGAAGAACGAGGCGCTGGTATCCGGGTCGATCACGTCATTGGTGCGCAGGCTGAGCGACGGCAGATAGTTGTCATGACTATGGCCGTTCAAGATACGCGCGGCGCGCAGGCGCTCCGCTGCCTGGGCCAGGTCCAGGTTGTTCTGCAGGGCGCGGTCGATCAGGGCATCCAGCTCCGGATCGCCCAGCGCTTTCCACCAGTCGCGCAGGTCGGCCTGCGCAGGGCGCGCATCGGCCGGCATGTTGCGCCAGGCATCGGGTACGGGCGGTTTCAGTGCGGGCAGGGGGGCGGCGGAGCAGCCCGCCAGCAGCACCAGGCCCATGCACAGCAACCATGGCGATCCGCCAAGCGGGAGCCATCGCCGGGGTGCGGCGCCGAACAATGAGTGCAGCTTGAACGGAAACAGGGCGAAACTCCCGAGGCCTGCGACGAGGAAAGCCATCAGATGACGAGGGTTGCCGTGAGTTTCCAGCCGGTATCCGTCGCCCGAGGCGAGGTCGGCCGGACCCAACCGGCATCTGCCGCCAGCCCCTGAGGGCTTCAGGCAGAGGAGAAGCATAACCGCTGAACCTTGACGGCGTCCTTAGTGCGGCCGGGATTATCGCAATCATTTATGAATAAAAAGGTGGCGACGGCGAAAGAAAGGGGGCCGAAAGGGGGGTGCACCCAAGATGCGCCAACCTTTACGTTGGAGTGGCGTGCGTGACTGCGTGGAAAATCCTCTGCGATTTCGATGGCACCATCTCCGTCGAAGACGTAATCGACTCGCTGCTGGATCGTTTCGGCCGTCCCGGTTGGGAGACGCTGGAGCGGGATTGGCGTGCGGGCAAGATCGGTTCGCGCGAGTGCATGACCGGGCAGGTTGGCTTGCTCGACATGACCCAGTCCGAGCTGGACAAGCATCTGTCCACGTTGTGGATCGACCATGCCTTCCCGGATTTCGTCGCCAAGGCGCGTGAGTTGAACACGCCGATCCGCGTGGTCAGCGACGGTCTCGATTACGCCATTCACCAGATCCTGGGGCGTTACGGTCTGGACGACCTGCCGCTGGCCGCCAACCACCTGGCGCCCGCCACGCCGCCGCGCCAATGGCAGCTGACCTCGCCCTTCCAGGCCGAAGGTTGCCGCAGCGGCACCTGCAAGTGCGCCTGTGTCGAGCAGGCCCGCCAGGGTGGCCACAAGACCCTGCTGATCGGTGACGGTGCGTCCGACTTCTGCGCCGTCGACCGCGTCGATTTTGTTTTTGCCAAGCATCGTCTGATCGAGCACTGCCGCCACGCCGGCATCCCTTACGTGCCGATCACCGGTTTCGAAGATGCCCTGGAGCTGTTGCCCAAGTTGCTCGATGGCAGCCTCACCGAATACGTCGTCCCCGCGGTCGCCACGGCTGCGATCCGCTAAGTCCCCCTTTCGCCTGAACCTGAAAAATCCGGATTTCTCTCGATGAATGTTTACGACAAGAACGCGGACGTCGTGATCGACGACGCGCAGCTGCTTGCTGACGAAGCCCAGTACAGCTCGTTCGGCGACACCGTGCATTACGTGGACCCGCCCAAGATCTTCCGCCACGGCGAGGGCAGCTACATGTACGACACGGCCGGCGTGCCGTTCCTCGACCTGCAGATGTGGTATTCGGCGGTCAATTTCGGCTACGGCAACAAGCGCCTGAACGACACGCTCAAGCGCCAGATCGACGTACTGCCGCAGGTCGCCAGCCAGTACCTGCATCAGACCCGTATCCAGCTGGCCAAGACGATCGCGGTCGATGCGCAGGAAAAGTTCGGCCTGAAGGGCCGCGTGCATTTCAATGTCGGCGGTGCGCAGGCGGTCGAAGACTCGCTCAAGCTGGTGCGTAACTACTCCAACGGCAAGAGCCTGATGTTCGCCTTCGAAGGCGGTTATCACGGCCGCACGCTGGGCGCTTCGTCGATCACCTCGAGCTACCGCTACCGTCGTCGCTTCGGCCACTTCGGCGAGCGTGCGATGTTCATCCCGTTCCCGTATCCGTTCCGTCGCCCGAAGGGCATGACGCCGGAAGAGTATTCGGACGCCTGCGTGCGCCAGTTCGAGCGCCTGTTCGAAACCGAATACAACGGCGTGTGGGACCCCAAGGTCAATCAGGCCGAATACGCCGCGTTCTACGTCGAGCCGATCCAGGGCACCGGCGGTTACGTGATCCCGCCGAAGAACTTCTTCAAGGACCTGAAGAAGGTGCTGGACAAGTACGGCATCCTGATGGTCGTCGACGAAATCCAGATGGGTTTCTGGCGTACCGGCAAGCTGTGGTCGATCGAGCATTTCGGCGTGACGCCGGACGCGATCGTCTTCGGCAAGGCGCTGACCAACGGTCTCAACCCGCTGTCGGGTCTGTGGGCGCGCGAAGAGCTGATCAACCCGACCATCTTCCCGCCGGGTTCGACCCATTCGACCTTCAACTCCAACCCGCTGGGTACCTCGCTGGGTCTGGAAGTGATCAAGATGGGTTACGAGCTGAACTACGAGAAGACCGTGGCCGAGAAGGGCGCGCACTTCCTCGACGGCCTGAAGGACCTGCAGAAGCGCCACAAGGAAATCGGCGACGTCGATGGCCTGGGCCTGGCGCTGCGTGCGGAAATCTGCACCGACGATGGTTTTACCCCGAACAAGGCGTTGCTCGACAAGATGGTCGACATCGGCCTGGCCGGCGACCTGCAGCACAACGGCAAGAAGATCGGCCTGGTGCTCGATGTCGGCGGTTGGTACAAGAACGTGATCACCTTTGCTCCGTCGCTGGATATCAGCCACGAGGAAATCGACCTGGCTATGGCGCTGCTCGATCAGCTGCTGACCAAGGCGAAGAAGGCCATGTAAGTTTCCGGAGCGAGCGCACCACTGGGCCTCGCTCCGTTTTTTTATGTCCGTAATTTCCCGTGCAGGGGAAGTGTGACAGCGGCGGCGCCTTCGGGGCGTCGCCGTTTTTTTGTGTAGCCCGCCTTTTAAGGTTTTTATAAGCGACACCCGGGATAATTCGGGCGTGGCTCACGAAGGCGCCGGGCATGCATATTCTGGTAGTAGAGGACGACGTGCCGCTGGGAACCGCGATCCAGCGCGCCTTGACGCGCCTGAGCTATACGGTCAGCTGGTTCCGTGACGGCAAGGAGGCCAGCTTGGCATTGCGCGACCAGACGGCCGATCTGGTGCTGCTGGACCTTGGCTTACCCGGCAAGGACGGCTTCGACCTGCTGGTCGAGGCGCGCCGCATGCATGTGAAAACCCCGATCATCGTGATGACGGCACGCGATGGCCTGGATGCACGCGTTCGCGGCCTGGATGCCGGCGCCGACGATTACCTGATCAAGCCATTCCATCTTGATGAGCTGGCAGCACGCATTCGCTCGCTTGCGCGGCGAGCGCAGGGCCTGGCGGCCAACACCATTGAGGTGGGGGCGATCGGCATGGATCTGGGCACGCTGCAGGTGACGTTTCGCGGCGAACAGGTCGAACTGACCAAGCGTGAATTTTCACTGTTGCAGATACTGATGGAGCGCGCCGGCCGCATCGTACGCCGCGAAAGCCTCGAGAATTCGCTCTATGGCCTGGATACCGAGGTGGGCACCGGCGCGCTGGACGTGCTGATCCACGCGTTGCGCCGCAAGCTCAGCTTCGACACGATCAAGACCGTACGCGGTTTCGGCTACATGATTCCGTTGGAGCCCAAATGACTGCGCCGAGCCTGAGTTCCAGGCTGCGTTGGCTGATCATCGCCGTGCTGGCGGCGGTACTGGTGCCGTTGGCCATCCTGAGTTTCAGGCGCACGCTATCGGAAGTGGACGAGCTTTCCGATGGGCGTCTTGCGCAATCGGCGCGCACGCTCGATGTACTGATCGAGCATGCGGGCGTGAATGTGCTGCGCAGCAAGGACGGCGAGATGGTGCAGGTGCCGATCAAGCCGTCGGACACCAACACGGTGACGCTGTATGGGCACACCTACGAATCGGAGGTGGGATTCCAGGTATTCGATGCCCATGGCCAGATGATCCTGGCCACGGCGAATCTTGCGACGATGCCACCGCCCGCACCGCATGAAGTCGGCTTTCAGGATGTGCGCCATGCCGGTTATCGGTGGCGGGTATTTACGCTGGCAAGCAATCCCGACGGCGTCACCATCCGCGCGGCGGAACGATACGACAGCCGGCACGACATCACGCAGGCTCTGCTGATCGAGCATGGCGTGCCCTTGATCATCGGCCTTCCGTTGCTGGCGCTATTGGTGGGGCTGGCGATACGTCGCGGGCTGCGACCGCTGTCACGGCTGGCCCAACTGTTGTCGACGCGCGAAGTCGGCAGCCATGCGCCGGTGCTTCTGCCGCGCGCGCCGCAGGAACTGCAACCCGTATTGACGGCGTTGAACGATCAGCTTTCGCGACTCGATGACGCGCTCGAACGCGAACGCCGTTTCAGTGCGGATGTCGCTCATGAGCTGCGTACGCCGTTGGCGTCGACCATGATCAATCTGGAAAACGCCATGGCGAGCAGCGATCCCGGCGAGGCGGGCGCTGCCTTGCAGGGAGCACAGGAGTGCCTGGTATCGCTGGCGCGTCGCACCGAGCAATTACTGGCACTGGCGCGACTCGAATCGAACCTGCGCGCAACGCAGCGGACAAGTATCGATCTGGCTGCTGTCGCTAGCGCCGTGATCGAAGAGATGGCGCCCTTGATCGCCGACAGTGGTGTGGAGCTCAGTGTCTTGCCGTTGCCGGACGACCTGGTCGTGCAGGGCGACGAAACCGCGTTGCGTGCACTGCTGCGCAACCTGATCGAGAACGCGCTGCGACATGTGCCCGCGGGTGGCCAGGTGCAGCTGTCGATGGAAAAGACCGCGCTGGATGTCTGGATCGACGTGATCGACGACGGTCCGGGTATTCCGCCCGAGCGTCGAGAGGAAGTCTTTGCCCGTTTTCATCGCGAGTCCAGCAGCCGTGGCGAGGGTTACGGGTTGGGGCTGTCGATCGTGCAGCGCGCTGCCCAGTTGCACGGGGCGACGATCCAGTTGCTTGACTCCCCGTTTGGCCGTGGCTTGCGTGTTCGCGTGGCCATCCCCCGTGAGGCCGCGTCCCAGCCATAACGGTCGCAGCGGCCCCAAAGTCCGTCAAATAACCTCCTAGTTTGTAGGAGCGACTTCAGTCGCGACAAGGGCCTGCGGTGACGCACGCCTGTCGCGACTGAAGTCGCTCCTACAAACTGGGTGGGCTGTTTGCAAAGTCGGCGCTAAGACGCGGCTACTATCGTGGCGTCCTTAGTTTCCACTGGAGGCGGCACGCCTTGTTGGTACCGACCGGATCAAGAGCAGCCTGGCGAAGCGCCTCGCGCGCATGGCGATGGGGCGCGCTGGCGTTGCTATCGGGCTGCGCCACGTATCGCCCCTTGCCGCTGCCCGAACAGGCGGCCCCCAGTGCCGAGCTCGGGCAACTGACGACTGGTCCATTGAGCATGGCAGATGTCGAGCGGCAGGTACTGCTGAACAATCCGGACCTGCGCACGGCACGTGCACAGCACGCCGTGGCCCAGGCACAGATGCTACAGGCCTCGTTGCTGCCCAATCCCTCGTTGAACGGCAGTGCCGGATACCTCATTTCCGGGATAGGCGACGCCACCGCGTGGACGGCGGGCATCAGCGAAAACATCCAGTCGTTGATCACCTTGCGGCCGCGCCGCGAAGCGGCACGCGCCCAGGCTGCCGAGGTCGACGCGACACTGCTATGGGAAGAATGGCAGGTGATCGGCAAGGCGCGCTTGCTGGTCGTGGATATTGTCGAGGATCAACGCCTGCTGGACGTTCAGCAGGCTGCCCTGCAACGGCTTGAGCAGCGCAGCGAACGGCTGCGCCACAGCATCGAACAGGGCAATAGCGAGAACCTCACGGCCACACCCGATCTGGCTGCGGCCGCCGATGCGCGTGCTGCGCTGGACGATCTACAGCGCCAGTTGTTGTCGCAGCGGCACGCTTTGGCTGCGTTGATGGGTGTGGCGCCGGACACGGCCATTCCCTTGCAAGCGCATATCGACCTGGGGCCGCTGGATCCGGCTCAAGTGCGCCAGCAAGCCGGGACGTTGGCACAGCGACGCCCTGACCTGATCGCCCTGCAACTGGGTTATCGCGCACAGGAGGCCCAGGTGCGTGCGGCGATCCTGGCGCAGTTTCCGCCGCTGTCCTTCGGCTACAGCGCGTCGCAGGACAATAGTCGTGTGCGTAACGGCGGTCCGGCGATCACCTTCGACTTGCCGATCTTCGATCGCAACCAGGGCAATATCGCGATCGAGCGCGCCACACGGCAGCAGCTGCACGACGAATATGCCATCCGCCTGCAGACCTCGCGCGACGAAGTGCTGGCTTTGCTGGCCGAGCATGCACAGCTCGACGCACAGCGAACGGCGTTGGTCCCGTTGAATATCGATGCCGAGCATCGCATGGCGCAGGCCGATAACGCCTGGCACGCCGGTCTGATCGACATTCGCAGTTACGTGGACGTTGCGACGGCCGTTTCCACCCGACAGGCCGCGATGATCACGTTGGAAAAGAATCAATACGAAGGGCAGGTGGCGTTGGCCACGCTGCTTGGCGCGGGCATGCCCGACGCGCTGCCACATGAGGTGACCGAGTGAACCGTCGTAGCTGTTATTTCTTGCCCTGGGTGCTGATCCTGGCCGGTTGCGGGCAGCAGGCCGATACAACGCCCGAGCCTCCACGCGCCGAGGTCCAGGCGGTGCCGGTAGCGCAGGCGAGCCTGCCCGACAGCGTGCCAGCGTACGGCATGGCGATACCGGCACCCGACGCAAAAACCACGCTCAACGTACAGGCGGCAGGTGTAGTGAGTCATCTGGATGTTTCTCAGGGACTGGCGGTCAAGCGTGGCCAGCGCCTGCTCACGCTGAGCCTGACGCCGGCGGCGGTTGCGGCATATCGGCAGGCGCAAAGCGCAGTACGCGTAGCCGACGAAGCACGGGTACACACGGAGCAACTGCTGGCTCAGCAATTGGCGACGCGCGATCAGCTCAACCAGGCGAACAAGGCGGCCAGCGATGCGCGCACGAATCTCGATGCTCTGCGTCAGCAGCAGGGCGATGGCTCGACGATAAATATCACCGCCCCCTTCGACGGCGTTGTCGAAAGCGTATCGGTCGCCCAAGGCGACGCTTTGCAAGCGGGTGCTGCGTTGCTTGCGCTGACTCAGCCGGAACGGGCCATCGTGCGCGTGGGCGTCGAACTCGACACCTTGGGCAAGGTCGCGGCAGGCGACAGCGCGACATTGACGCCGTTGGGTGGCGGGCAGCCGGTTTCCGGCAAGGTCACGCGCGTGGCCACGGCGCTCGATCCACATACCCATCAGCTCGACGTGGATATCGCGGCGGACCGGCCTATCGTCGGTGGTGCGGGTTTTCGCGCCGATATCGTCGTAGGCCGGCAACAAGGCTGGCTCGTACCACGCGATGCGCTCGTCGGCGACGACCAGGACTGGCAGGTCTATCAGGTCGACGGCGATAAGGCGGTTCGGGTACCGGTCAAGGTGTTGGGCGAGCAGGGCGACAAAAGCGTGGTCGCCGGAGCGCTCGATGCCAAGCGTCCCTTGATAACGGTGGGCGCGACGCAGCTCGATGACGGCATGGCCGTGCACGTTGCGGCAGCAGGAGCTGCGCAATGAATCCAGCGTCATGGTTGTCACGCCATGCGCGCACGCTGGTTATCGTCACGCTTGCCCTGGCGGTCGCGGGACTGATCGCCGCGATCGGTCTGCCGGTCGGCCTGTTTCCGCAGGTATCGTTTCCGCGCGTGGTAGTCGATCTGGATGCGGGCGATCGCCCGGCCGACCAGACCGCGTTGCTGTTGACGCGGCCCGTGGAGGAAGCCATCCGGACCGTGCCTGGTGTGGCCGGGCTGCGTTCGGAAACCACGCGCGGTTCGGCGCAGATTTCCATCGACTTCGGTTGGGGGCGCGATATGACGGCGTCGACCCTGTTGGTCGATGCGGCCATTGCCAAAGTATTGCCGACGCTGCCCAGTGGTAGTTCGTATGGTGTGCGGCGGATGGATCCCACTGTATTTCCGATCATCTCTTATGCGCTGCAGGCGGACCGGATGTCGCCCGTCGCGCTGCGCGACCTGGCGCAGTATCAGATCGTACCGTTGCTAGCGTCGGTGCCCGGGCTGGCGCGCGTCGACGTGCAAGGCGGCGAAACGGCGGAAATCCAGGTGGAGTCCGATCCGCACCGTTTGGCCAGCTACGATCTTGGCCTCGCCGATCTGGTGAGCGCCTTGAACAAGGCCAATGTGCTGCAGGCCGTTGGGCGCGTGCAGGATCACAACAAGCTCTACCTCGTCGTCGCCGATCACTCATTGCACGGCGTAGAGGCGATCGGCAATGTCGTGGTCAAGAGCGAGGCCGGCCGGCAAGTGAAGTTGTCCGACGTCGCTACCGTGCGCAACGGCTATGTGCCGCAGTGGATCAAGGTGGCCGAGGACGGCAAACCGGCGGTGCTGTTCAACGTCTATGAGCAGCCTGACGGCAACGCGGTGCAGGTCGCGACGCAGGTGCGCCAGCGTCTGACGCAGTTGCATCTCCCACCCGGTGTGCGTCTGGTGAACTGGTACGACCAGAGCGAACTGGTGGTGGAGTCGGCCAACGGCGTGCGCGACGCGATCCTCATTGGCCTCGTCCTGGCCGCTGTCGTGCTGCTGGTGTTCTTGCGCAGCTTGCGTATCACCGTGATTGCATTGCTGGTGGTGCCGGCGACCCTGGCCATTACCGTGTTGCTGCTGCATGTGATGGGTATGAGCTTCAACATCATGACGCTCGGTGGCATGGCTGCAGCGGTCGGGTTGGTAATCGACGATGCGATCGTGATGATCGAGCATATTGCGCGGCGCGCGGGTGCCAGGGAGGGCGGTGGTGTCGACGCGGTGCTTCCGGCAGCGAAAGAATTCATCCGGCCGTTGACGGGCTCCAGTCTGGCAACCTTGATCGTGTTCGTACCGCTGGGTTTTCTCGACGGCGTTACCGGTGCGTTCTCCAAGGCCCTGTCGATCACGATGGCGTGCGCGCTGATCGTCTCCTGGTCAATCACCGTCTTGATCGTACCGGTCCTGGCGCGGCGGATGGTGGATTTCACGCGCTGGCACGATCCCGGCTTGCACGGGCGCCATCCCTTGCTGCGCACGCATGGATGGATCTACCGGAAGCTGTCGGCGTCGCCGCTGTGGCTGGCGCTTGTTCTGTCGCTGTTGCTGGTGTTCGGTTATCTCGGCTATACGCACGTAGCGACCGGCTTCATGCCCTCGGTGGATGAGAGCGGCTTTGTGATGGACTACTACACCAAGCCCGGCACCTCGTTGCCGGAGAGTTCGCGCCAGATCGCGCAGATCGAAAGCATCCTGCGCGATACGCCGGAAGTGGCCACATTCTCGCGCCGCCTGGGCACCGGTCTGGGTGGCGATCTGGGGCAGTCGTATCACGGCGATTTTTTTGTTCGCCTGAAGCCGGACCATGATCGCGCCACCGATGAGGTGATGAGCGATGTACGTCAGCGCATCGAGCACGGTGTGCCTGGTGTGGACATCGAACTGGCGCAGTTGATGGAAGACCTGATCGGCGATCTGACGGCGGTGCCGCAGCCGATCGAAATCAAGCTCTATGCGGTCGATCCCAGTGGTCTTGGCGAACAGGCAGACAAGGTCGCCAAGGCGATCGCCGATATCCCCGGCGTCGTCGATATCAAGAACGGTTTGCAGCTGGCCGGCGATGCATTGAACGTCAACGTCGATGCGGCCAAGGCCGCCTTCGAAGGCGTTACAGCGGACGACATTACCCAGGCCGTCGACCAGGCATTGAGTGGTGTGGTGGCGACTCAGCTACCTACCGCGAACAAGAGCATCGGCGTTCGCGTGCGCATGCCCGATGCGGAGCGCTGGCGCATTCCCGACCTGGCCGAGCTGCCGATCCGTGCGCCCGATGGCCATATCTTTCCGCTCAAGCGCGTTGCGTCGATCGTGCCGGTGAGCGGTCAGCCGCAGATAGCTCGCGAAAACCTGCAGCCGATGGTCGCCGTCACTGCGCGCATCGAAGGGCGCGGCATCAGCGCGGCGGTGGCGGATGTCGAGCAGCGCCTGGCACGCCCAGGGCTGCTCGCCAACGGCGTGCGCTATGAGTTGGGCGGTCTCTACCAGCAACAGCAGATCGCCTTCGTCGGATTGAGCAAGGTGTTTGCGCTGGCGTTGGTGGCGGAGTTCGTGCTTCTGCTGTTTCTCTACCAGCGCATCGTGCTGGCCGCACTGGTGATCGGCTGTTCGCTGCTTTCCTCCACGGCGGTTTTCATCGCCCTCTGGCTGAGTCAGGTCGATCTCAACATTACCGCGATGATGGGCATGACGATGATTATCGGCATGGGCACGGAAATGGCGATTTTCTATGTGTCCGAATATGTCTGGCTCGAACAGCGGATGGATTCGGCGCAGGCATTGCAGCTGGCCAGCCAGGACCGTTTGCGGCCGATCACGATGACTACTTTGGCGGCCGTGCTGACGCTGTTGCCGCTGGCGTTTGCGATCGGTCCGGGTTCCGGTATTCAACAGCCGTTGGCGATCGCGATCATCGCTGGCCTGCTGTTGCAGTATCCGATGGTGTTGCTGGTGTTGCCGATTCTGATCAAGCTGGTGCTTGGGCGATCGGCCAAGGTGTCGTGAGGGAACGGTCGCGACTGAAGTCGCTCCTACAAGCTAGCCATGCCTGCCTGAGTTTGTAGGAGCGACTTCAGTCGCGACGGCGGCACTGAGAAACCTTTCCCATCCGTCGTCCCGGCGTAGGCCGGGACCCAGCGCCTTACCCACAACGTGCTGAAGACGCTGGGCCCCGGCCTTCGCCGGGGCGACGATCAGGATTGAGGCTATTGAGCGCGTTTCTAACTGCTCCGGCGAGCAGTCCGCGCAGGCGGAAACACCACCTCCACACGCAACCCGCCTTCATTCCCGCGCAAGAACAAAACCTGCGCACGATGCCGCTCGGCTATACGCTGCACGATCGCCAGCCCAAGCCCCGTACCTTCTTCGCAACTACCAGGAACGCGGAAGAACCGTTCACCCAGGCGGGCGAGAAATTCCGGCGGCACTCCCGGCCCGTTGTCTTCGATGCTCAGCGACGGCCGTCCATTCGACAGGCTGACCGCGACGGTCACGACGCTGCGCCGGCCGGCATAGCGCAGGCAATTGTCCAGCAGGTTGTCGAGCAGCTCCTGCAAGGTGGTGCGATCGCCGTCGATCCATACCGGTTCGCTGGCGCCGTCATAACCCAGGTCGACACCGGCGGCGAGCGCTTCGTGCACGCGCAGGCTGAGCAGGTCGGGGATCAGGCGATTGAGGTCGATAAGATCCAGCGGATGGGTTTCATGTTCGGGCGACTGCGCCCGCGTCAACGCCAGCAATTGGGTCGACGTGCGGCTGGCGCGATGCGTCAGACGCTGGATATGTTCCAACGCGTCGCGCACGGTGGCCGGACTGGGATCGCCCTGCGCGCGCTCCACGTGTACACGCAGGCCCGCCAGCGGCGTACGCAATTGATGCGCCGCATCGGCGATAAAGCGGTCCTGCAAGGCAAGCGTGCCGCGCAGGCGTGCGAACAGGCCGTCGATGGTGCGCGTCAACGGAAGGATTTCCACCGGCACATCGATATCGCCGATGGGGGCGAGGTCGTGTTCGCGCGCAGCGAGACGTTCGGTCAATGGGTCGAGCACGCGCAGGCCGATGCGTACGCCGTACCACACCAGGGCGAAGACGCCGGCGATCAACATCGCTTGTGCCGGGATGCTGAGCAGCAGGATTTCCTTGGCGCGTTCATGGCGGTCATGCAGCGTTTCGCCGATGGTCAGGGTGAGCTGGTCCCCCGGGTCGTGGCTGCTGGGAATACGTACGGTCGCCGCGCGTACCGTGTGGCGGTCGATGACGAGGTTGTAAAGCCGTGGCTCGCTATCGACGGTCAACGTCATGTCGGCGGGCGGCAGCAGTGTCTCGGTGCCGGCGAGCAAACCGTGCTTCTGGCTACTGACGTTGAAATAATTGTGACCTTGTGGATCGTACTCGAGCAGAAACCGCGCCTGCTCCGAGATCTGGTCGTTCATGTCCTGCTTGCTGAGCATCTCCGCCAGCGTCGCGACGTTGTCGGCCAGGTCGCTGTCGTGCACATGATTGGAATAGATCAATGCACCGCTATAGGTGACCAGGCTCTCCACCAGCAGCATCAGCATCAACGGCACCAGCAGAAACGACAGCAGGCGCCGATGCAGGCTCTGCCGGCCATCGGGCGTGAGCTTGCGGTAAAGCCATGGCTGCGAGGGCCGTGCGCGGTTCATGGGGCGTCTTCGTCGGCGCCGTCCTTGGCTTGTTCGAGCAGATAGCCAAGGCCGCGAATCGTGCGTACTTGCGTACCGGAGTCGGTGAGCTTGCGACGCAGGCGGTAGATGGCGATATCCAGGCCGTTGTCGGTCAGCTCCTCGTCCCAGCTGCACAGGGCCTCGACCAGCTGGGCGCGGCTGGTGACGCGATCGGGACGGGCGGCCAAGGCCTCCAGCAGGCCGAACTCGCGCGCGGTGAGCTCCAGCGGAATATTGTCGACCCAGGCGCGGTGGCCGGGCAGGTCCAGGCGCAGGCGCCCGATAGTCAGTTCGGGCGCGCCTTGCGAGGTGTAGCGACGCAGCAGCGCCCGTACGCGTGCCTCGAACTCGGCCAGCGCGAAGGGTTTGACCAGGTAGTCGTCGGCACCCAGATCCAGTACCCGCACGCGTTCGCGCAAGCCCTCGCGCGCGGTGATGACCAGGACCGGCAAGCCGGTGCCGCGTCGGCGCAGGCGCTGGAGCACTTCGCTGCCGTCCAGGGCGGGCAGACCCAGGTCGAGCACCAGCAGGTCGTAAGGGGTGTCACGCAGGGCGCTGTCGGCGCGGGCGCCATCGGCGACATGGTCGACGGCATGGCCGCCCTGACGCAGCGAGGCACAGACACCGGCAGCAATCGCCGGATCGTCCTCGGCTATCAGAATGCGCATGCTTCCTCCTTAATGGCTGTGGTGACGTGCGGCGTCCTGACACACGGGGCAAAATTGCGAGTGATTCTCATTTGTGACAACATGCTGCCGGATATCGCCGGCCGAATCCAGGCGGGCGAGGCGTCGTCCAGCTTAAGGGGAACGGCGAACACGGCATAGATGATCAGGGCGGTTGCGATTGTTTTCATCCCCGCAGTCGTTTTCCTTTCGGTTAGCGTTTCGTATTCATAGAGGATCCCCGTTGTCGACGCCGTCCATCCAGCGCACTCCCGGCCGGGCTTTCTGGCTCAAGCAGCTGCATCAATGGCACTGGATCAGCTCGGCGCTCTGCCTGATCGGCATGCTGTTGTTCGCCATCACGGGGTTCACCTTGAATCACGCGGGTCAGATCGAAGCCAGCCCTCGGACCGTGCATCGTCAGGCGCAGCTGCCGGCGCCGCTATTGCACGCCATCGCCGGCGATGACGAACGCAAGGGCGTGGCCGTGCCCGCGGTCATCGCCGACTGGGTCCATGGCGCGCTGGACGTCGATCTCGCCGGTCGCAGTGGCGATCTGTCCGAAGACGAATTCTATGTGTCGATGCCAAGACCTGGCGGCGATGCGTGGCTCAGCATCGACCGCGAAAGCGGCAAGGTCGAATACGAGCGCACCGATCGCGGTTGGATTTCCTATTTGAACGACCTGCACAAGGGCCGCCATGCCGGCCCGGCGTGGGGCTGGTTCATCGATGTCTTTGCGCTGGCCTGCGTGATCTTTTCGGTGACCGGTCTGCTGCTTCTGAAAATGCACGCCGCACAGCGCGGTGCCACCTGGCCGCTGGTGGCGTTCGGCTTGTTGCTGCCGTTGTTGCTTGCCCTGATCTTTATCCATTGACGAGGTTATCGATGCGCCGTCTGCTGATTTCCGTTCCCGCCGTGATGCTTGCCGCGCCTGCGATGGCTGCGGACATGAACGTCACCGTGACCGTTCCGCAACTCACCGTGGCCGAATATCACCGGCCGTATGTGTCGGTATGGATCGAGCGCGCCGACAAGACCATCGCTTCGCAGCTGGCCGTCTGGTACGCACAAAAGGAAAGCAAGGAAGGCGCCGGCACCAAGTGGCTTCCCGAATTGCGCCTGTGGTGGCGTCATGGCGGCCGCGATCAGCAGATGCCGGTCGATGGCGTATCGGGCGCGACCCGCCCGGCTGGCGATCAGATGCTGAAATTCCAGAGCGGCAAGGCGCCGTTGGGCGACCTGCCTGCCGGCAAATACGATCTCGTCGTGGAAGCGGCGCGCGAAACCGGTGGCCGCGAAGTGGTGCACGTGCCGTTCGAATGGCCGGTGACCGCCGCACAGCATCTGGACAAGTCGGGCAGTGTCGAACTGGGCACGGTCAAGCTCGATCTGGCGCCTTGAACATCAAGATACGGAGAACAAGCATGTTGAAGCGTCCCTTGAAATACCTCGCCGTCGTAGTCGCGCTGTCGCTGCCGTTGGCCGCGCAGGCACACAAGATGTGGCTGCTGCCCTCGGCCACCAACGTGGCGGGCGACGATCCCTGGGTAACGGTCGATGCGGCGGTCTCGAACGATCTGTTCTTTGCCGACCATATGCCGGGCTCGCTCGATCGTGTGGTCATTACCGCGCCGGACGGCCAGGTCGCCAAGCCCGAGAACGCATCCACCGGGAAGTACCGCAGTGTCTTCGATGTGCATCTGACCCAGTCAGGCACTTACAAGATCGCCTTGATCAACAGCGGTGCCTTCGCCACATACGAATTGAACGGCGAGAAAAAGCGCTGGCGTGGCAATGCCGCCGATATGGCCAAGGAAATGCCGGCCGGTGCGAAAAATATCGACGTGACCGAATCGAGCAACCGCGTCGAGACGTTCGTCAGCAATGGCAAGCCGAACGACGCCGCGCTCAAGCCGACCGGCGATGGCATCGAGCTGGTGCCGGTGACCCGGGTGAACGATCTGGTCTCGGGCGAGGCGGCTACGTTCCAGCTGTTGCTCGATGGCAAGCCCGCGTCGGATCTGAAAGTGACGGCGATCGCCGGTGCCACGCGTTATCGCAACGCGCCGGAAGAGATCAATACGAACACCGACAAGAACGGCAAGTTCACCGTCACCTGGCCGCATGCGGGCATGTATTGGATCAATGCCAGCGCCCAGGACGGAAACACGCACATCAAGCAGGCCAAGCAGCGTCGCGTATCTTATTCGGCGACGCTGGAAGTGCTACCCGAGTAAACGTTGCGCCATGTCCACGATCGATGCATCGGCGCAGGTGCATAGTCTGCGCGGTCAGACCATGGGTACGTTCTGGTCGCTGCGCTTTGTTGCGGCGGCCGGCTTTCCCATGGACGCCATACAGTCAGGCGTGCAGGCCGAACTCGATCGTGTCGATGCTTCGATGAGCACCTATAAACGCGACTCGGAGCTGTCGCGTTTCAATGCGGCGGCCGCCGGCAGTTGGCATACGTTGTCGAGCGCGTGTTTCGATGTCGTCCAGCACGCGCTGCAGCTCGCTCGCGACACGGACGGCGCGTACGACCCTACAGTCGGTCCTCTGGTCAACGCCTGGGGGTTCGGCCCCGAGGCTTCGCAACACAGCGCCCCCTCGGACGAGGTCATCGCCGCGGCACGCGAGCGTATCGGCTGGTGGCGCATCGAACGTGATGCAACGACACGCCGCATCAGGCAACCGGGTGGCGTGTATCTCGATTTGTCCTCGATCGCCAAGGGCTATGCGGTGGATGTCGTCGGTGACTGGCTGAAAGCGCAAGGCGTGACTGCCTGGTTGGTCGAGGTTGGCGGCGAGATGAAGGCGCACGGCTCCAAGCCGGACGGTTCGAGCTGGCGTGTCGGCATCGAAATGCCCGATGCGCCGGATCGTTACTTCTGCACGCTGGCATTGAAGGACATGGCGATCGCGACCTCCGGCGATTACCGGCGCCGTTTTACCGAGGGTGACGGCCGCTATTCGCATCACATCGATGCACGCAGCGGGCGGCCGGTGCCGCATGCCGTGGCGTCCGTCAGCGTGCTCGCGCCGAGCGCCTTGCAGGCCGATCCGCTGGGTACGGCGATGACCTTGCTCGGCCCGGATCGAGGTCTTGCCTACGCGCAAGCACGCGATCTCGCCGTGCTGTTCGTCCTGCGTACGCAGGACGGGTTGGAGCCGCGCTTGACGCCGGCCTTTGCCGCAGCCTTGCAGGCATGAATACCTCGGTGATCAGGCGAGAGTGTATCGCCATCGGTAACCTGATTCTGCTGACGGCACTGGCGATGTTGATGGCCATGCTGTGGATCTGGCATGCGCGCGAGTTGATCTGGACATGGCCGGGCGAATGGCGGGTGCTTGCTGCGTCCTTGTGCGCACTTGCGTGGTGCGGATTCGTGGTGCTCGTTGGTTGGCGCCGCCGTGCGATATCGACCGAAAGCCACGCAGATGTCCCCGAGCAGGCAGGGGCTGTGACGCTTCTTGCTTATGCGAGCCAGACCGGGTTCGCCGCAGAACTGGCTCGGCAGACCGCACAGAGTTTGCAATTGGCATCCACGCGCGTCCGCTTGTGCGAGCTAGGGCAGCTTGATGGATCCATGCTCGCCGCTGCCGAACGCGTGCTGTTTATTGTCAGTACCACGGGCGAAGGCGATGCGCCCGATGCAGTGGCAAGTTTCGTGCGGCAGACGATGGCTCGGCCTATGGACCTTTCGAGGCTGCATTTTGGCCTGCTGGCGCTGGGCGACAGCGACTATGCCGATTTCTGCGGCTTCGGTCGGCGCCTGGAACATTGGCTACGTGCTTGCGGTGCGCAGGCATGGTTCGATCCGGTATACGTGGACAATGGCGATCCTTCCGCGTTGCGCCATTGGCAACATCATCTTTCACTGTTGACCGGCACGCTGGATATGCCCGATTGGCAGCGTCCGCACTATCGATGCTGGCAAGTCGTCGAACGCAGGCACATGAATCCCGGGAGCCTCGGCGAGGCCTGCTTCCACGTCGCGCTACATTCGCTCGAAGGCGAGGTGACCTGGCAGGCGGGCGATCTGGTCGAGATCGGTCCGCAGCACGCAACCGATGATGTCATGCGTTGGCTGGAACAGACCGGCCTGGATGGCCAAACGTTGGTCGTCAGCGACGACGGCGAGATTCGCTTCAGCGACTTGCTTGCACGAAGCCATCTGCCCGATCCCGCCGAGGTCGCGGGAATCTCGACGCAGCGCGTGGCCGACGGTCTGCAGCCGTTGCCGCATCGCGAGTACTCGATCGCCTCGGTGCCCGAAGACGGCGCCATCCATCTCCTGGTGCGCCAGATGCGGCGCGAGGATGGCCAGCTCGGCCTGGGCTCGGCGTGGCTGACGGTTCATGCGGCGCTGGGTGCCGATATCGCCGTGCGTATCCGCAGCAACACCCAATTCCATGTCCCCGATGACGACCGGCCGATGATCCTGATCGGCAATGGCACGGGCATGGCCGGACTGCGTGCGCTGCTCAAGGCACGCATCGCGGCAGGACATCGGCGCAATTGGCTGTTGTTCGGCGAACGCCAGCCCGAACACGACTACTACTACCGGGACGAGATCGAGCGCTGGCAGGCCGGTGGGATGATCGAACGGCTCGATCTGGCCTGGTCTCGTGCGGCACCCGAGCGTGTCTACGTTCAAGACCGCCTGCGCGAGAGCGCGTCGTCGTTGCGTGCGTGGGTCGATGCGGGTGCCGCCATCTATGTATGCGGCAGCCTGGCCGGCATGGCCCCTGGTGTTGAAGCGGTGCTAGTCGACGTGTTCGGCGCCGATACCGTGGAGCGACTGCGCACCGAAGGCCGATATCGCCGCGACGTCTACTAGTCCGCAGTAAGTTTCGACGCCATCCGTGACCTTTGGCCTATGCCACGCGTATGCGCTTGTCGCACGCTGGCTTGTCACGTGGGGAGGCACAGATGGTCATTGGGAAAGGCAGGGCACGTTGTCTGATTGCAGCGTGGGTTTGTGGTGTCGGTCTCAGCCCGATGGCCTGGGCGCAGCAGGGCGGCCCTGCACCGGCAGCATCGCTGCCCGCCGCGGAAAGTACCGTGGCTTCGGTACCCAAGGAGATCCCGTTGGTGCATGCCGATGCGGCCGCCGTTGCCGTACCGAGCGCGCCCAACGCCTGGGGCGGCGAGCGTAGCGGCACCGAAGCGACCTTGTCCGATCGAGTGGTCGCCTACCGTATCGATGCGGAACTGGATGCGGCCAAGCATGCCGTTACCGGCAGGGAGCAACTGACCTGGCGCAATCGCAGCGACCGCGAAGTGCGCAGCGTGTATGTGCATCTCTATCTCAATGCCTTCCAGAACGCGCAAAGCACGTTCTTCACCGAGCGCGACATGCTGACGGCGCACGGCCATTCGCGTGGCGTGGCCGAGGTGAAGAAAGGCGAATGGGGCTGGATCGAACTGAAGCAGGTGCAGCAGGGCAACGACACGCTGAAGTGGTCGTTCGTCCATCCCGATGGCGGTCCCGAGACCGACCAGACCGTCGCGCGCATCGATCTGGCGCAGCCGGTGCCGGCGGGCGGTACATTGACTCTGGACATTGGCTTTCTCAGCCAGTTGCCACGCGTGATCGAGCGCACCGGTTACTTCGGCGACTTCAATCTGGTCGGTCAGTGGTTCCCCAAGATCGGCGTGCTTGAATTGCCGGGCGAGCGCGGTGCCACCGAAGTTCGCTGGAACGCGCATGAGTTCCACTTCAACAGCGAGTTCTACGCCGACTTCGGCAGCTATGACGTGCAACTGACCGTGCCTTCCGATTACACCGTCGGCGCGGTCGGACAGCAGCAGGGCGAGCCGCTGCAGCAGGGCGGCAAGTCGACCTATCACTTCAAGCAGGACGACGTGCACGACTTTGCCTGGGTGGCAGCCAAGGGCTACAAGACCCTCGACGGCAGCTATGAAGGGCCAGGCAGTCCGAAGGTGGCGGTGCGGGTGATCTATCCACCCGAGTATGTCGCCAGTGCGCAGCCGGTGCTGAAGGCGTCGATCGATTCGCTGGGCTTCTTCTCGCGTACGTTGGGGCCGTATCCGTATCACACGGTCACCGCGGTGGTGCCGCCGTACAACGCTACCGAAGCGGGCGGCATGGAGTACCCCACGTTCTTCACCGCCGAGGGCTACGACAAGATCAATCCGGAAACCTCCGATACCTACGAGCTCGACTTCGTCACGATCCATGAGTTCGGCCACGGCTATTTCTATGGCCTGCTTGCATCGAACGAATTCGAAGAGCCTATGCTCGACGAGGGCCTGAACGAGTATTGGGATCAGCGCATGTTGCGCGAGCGCAAGCAGCGCGTGCTGACCCTGGTCGACTGGATGCATTGGCTGGGCATGGACTATTCGTCCGATGTCTTTGTGCTGGAGCGCATCCTTGCCGGGCTGAACGAACCGGTCGACCCGCTGGGCGAAAACAGCTGGAACCGTCTGTCCAGCACCAGCTATGGCACGGTGTATTCGCGTACGGCCACGGCGATGCACGACCTCGAAGAACGCCTCGGCCACGACGTGATGGAACGTGGCTTTCGCGAGTACTACAAGCGTTGGCACTTCCGTCATCCGTCGGCGGCAGATCTTCGCCAGGCGCTGATCGATACCTCGGGCGACGCAAAGACGGTCAACCAGGTATTCGACCAGTATGTCTACGGCACGGCGCGCATCGACGACCGCGTCGATGCGATCGACAACGAGGAAGTGCTGCCGCAGCCGGGTTCCTACGAAAAAAATGGGCAGCGGACCGAAGCCGTTCAAGCGACCTTGGACAAGCAGGTGGACAAGCAGCGTGACGATTGGAGCAGCGCGCATCCCAAGGCAAAGGACGGCACCGGGCCCTTCCCGTGGCGCGGCACCGTGACGGTGGTGCGCGATGGTGCGCCCGTGCCGCAGCTGTTGCGCGTGAAGTTTGCCGACGGCAGCAGCGAAGACGTGCATTGGAACGACAATCGACGATGGGCGCGTTTCACCTTTATCAAGCCCTCGAAGGTGGTGTCGGTCGAGCTCGATCCCGAGCAGAAGATCTATCTGGACGATAACAAGCTCAACGATAGCCGCACGGATGACAGTCATGGCGCCGCGTCGCGACGCTGGAGTGCCGATGTGAGTGCATTGGTGCAGGCCTTCTACTCTTTCCTGGTGACGATGTAATGGCCTACAACAATGCACGTCGTGTCGATATGGGTGCGGTCTTCCGCGCGTTGTTTACCGCCATACAGTGGCGCCTGCTGCTGGTCTGGCTGCTGCTCTTGCTGATTCCAACGCTTGTCGTTGCCTTGCCGGTGTGGGGAACATTGAGTGAGCTGCTCGATCACTCCGTGCATGCCGATGCCTGGGCCAAACAATTCGATGCCATGATGGCCGGCGATGTGGTGCACATCGTCTCCGAGCAGAGCGGTGGACTGAAGGCGGCTGCCATAGCGGGCACGCTCGTTACGCTGCTGCTGTCGCCCTGGCTCAACGGCATGATCGTCGGGGCAGGGCGCTCCGGTCGTACGCCTAGCATGGGTGAGCATCTGCACAATGGCTTGAGCATGTACGGAAAAATGTTCCGCCTGCTGCTGTGGTCGGTGCTGCTGTATGCCGGCGCGGCCTGGCTGGTAAGCCATGGTGCGGATTTCGCCGATAAGCACGATGAGAAAGCGGTGCTGAAATCGCAGGGCGACCAATGGGAACACAGCGTCTATTGGCTGATCGGCGTGTTGTTCGTGCTGGTTCATGCGATCGTCGATTCGGCGCGCTCGGCCTATATCGCCGATCCGTCGCTGCGCTCGGCGACGGTCGCGTTGGCCCGGGGCGTGATGCAGCTGTTGCGGCGTCCGCTGACGACGCTGTTCACCTATGTGCTGATCAGTGCTATCGGTTACGGCTTGATCCTGTTACTCGGGATGCTGCGCATCCAGTGGAGCGCGGCAAGCTGGATCGGGCTGATCGGCGGTGTGCTGCTGGTGCAATTGCTGTCCGCAGTGACGGGTTGGACCCAGGCAGCGCGCGTGTTCGCGCTGGCGGAAGTCGCCCGCTCGTTGGGTCGGCGTTCGTTCTAGGAGGCGGCATCATGGAGATTCCCGGGCTTGGCGTCGTCGAGGAGGACGACGCCGCGGGTTGGTGGCTGGGCAGCGAGCGCCCGATCGCTGTGCTCGGTGGCACGCTTTGTCGCATCGTGGTCGAAGGCTACGACGAAGACGAGAACAAGCAGGATTTTCATCGCGCCATCGCCAACTTTCTCGCCGCCGACGAGGCTGTCCTGAAGGCAGTCTCGTCGGAAGTGTTCGCCTATTACCAGGACATGGTGGCGTATACGTCACCCGGCGATGAGGCGTATGTGCGGATATCCTCGCCCGATGATGTGTGGTCGCATGTGCAGTTCGGCTATGAGCCCCTGGTCAGCCGGCACAGCTATGGCGACAAGCGGGTGTATGTGTCGCTGGAGTGCAATTGCGACTGGGAGCCCGAGCACGGCTTGCAGATCGTGTTCCGCGACGGTAGCCGGGTGTGCAAGGTCGGCCCGTACGATGGTCACCTGACCAACGGCAGTGCCTTTGATGACGAGTCGCTGCAGGAAGTGATCTACCGTCGTTTGTAGCGCGGGTCATCGCCCGGCACTGGTCACTGTCGGGGGAGCTGTGATCAGCTGCGTGCCTGGGGCACTATCCGTGTGCCTTCTAGGGGATGCGGGTGTGACGATGCGCAAGATGGCGTTGCGGTGGTTATGGATTCTATGCGCGGTATTTTCTTCGGCGCATGCTCAGGAAGCGCTGGCACCGGTTGAGGCGCGCGTGCCGTTTGCGCCGACGTCGTTTGTCGGCAGCGATGGCGCAACGCATCTGGCGTATGAGCTGCACATCACCAACTTCTATGGCGATACCGGTCCACTTAGGCCTGCGGGGCTGGAAGTCTTCGCGGACCATGCCGACACACCGTTGCTTAGCCTGTCCGCCGAGCAGCTGGCATCCTGGGTTCGACCGGCTCCGGAAGAGCACGCGCCTGTTTCGATCGCACCGGGCAAGCGTGCCGTGGTCTTTGTATGGATCACCTTGCCTGCAGGCGTTGCCGTACCGCATACCCTGCGTCACCGGATGATATTCGAGACCGACAAGAAGACTCCGGTATTGCTCGACGGCGCATCGGTAGAGGTGAGTCCGGCCAAGGCGATGGTGCTCGGGCCGCCCTTGCGCAGCGGTCGTTGGCTGGCGCATGAAGGTCCCGGTGCGTCGCAGTCGCATCATTGGGGGAGCCTGGTGGCTGTCAATGGACAGTTGACCATACCGCAGCGATACGCGATCGATCTGGTCGGCGTGGACGCGCGTGGGCGCGCCATGAGCGACAAGGTCACAGACATTCACAAGAGCCGTCATGTCGACTGGGTGGGTTATGGCGCCGAGGTGATTGCCGTTGCCGATGGTGAGGTGGTCAGTACGCGTAGCGATCAGCTCGAACATACGCCGCTTGAAGCGCAGCCCGAGCCGGTGGCACTGACCACCGACGGTTTGTTCGGTAACTATGTGGTGTTGAAGATTGCGCCTGGCGTCTTTGCCGGCTATGCCCATTTGCAACGCGGTAGCGTCGCGGTCAAGCCCGGCGATCATGTGCATCGGGGGCAGTTGCTGGGGCGTCTTGGTCAGTCAGGAAATTCGGCTGCGCCGCACCTGCATTTTCAGTTGGCGAATGCCGCGACGTTCGAGGGCTCCGAAGGTGTCCCTTATGTATTCGATCGTTTCGATCTGCTTGGTCCGGAAACGGAGGGGCAGTTGTTCGGGATGGGTGATGCCTGGAAGGCCACAAGCAACGAGCCGCGGCGTTCGCAACTGCCGTTGAACGATATTGTTGTTGAGTTTGGGAAGTGAGTTTGCTGGTTGATGTTTAAGAGCGCCCCCTCACCCCAACCCTCTCCCCCGGCAGAGCCAGGGGAGAGGGAGCAGGTTGCAGCAGTGCGAAACGCTGAGGCTCACCTCGGTAGGCTCCCTCTCCCCTGGCTTTGCCGGGGGAGAGGGTTGGGGTGAGGGGGGCTTTGGGTTATCAGGGCGCGCCCACGCCACCCAGCTCGACCAGGATCACTTCGCCGCCACCTTCCAACTGCGTGCGCGTTCCTGGCTCCGGCGCTACCCACACATGATCGCCACTATCCAGCGCATACGTTTCATCCGCGACATGCAACTGCGCACGACCGGAAAGCAGATGCACATACCAGCGTGAGTTCGCGCGTACCGGCAACAGCATCGAACCGTTCAACGGCCGCGCGATCAGTTGAGCCTGAGCATCGCCTCGCAACATCAGGTTGAACGCGCGCGTCGCACCGTCGATAAGTTCGGCATGCGGTGCATCGCCACCGTCGAATGTCATTCGGCTCAATCGAAGCAGCTCGCGTTCGCGGCCATCCTGAAAGCGCAAACGAATCGGGACATCAAGCGGAACAAACGCACGCCGCGTATCGGGCAGCGTCGAAAAAGGACCATCGTGTTCGATGCGCGCCATGCTCAGGCGCCATTGCCACTGATCCGGATCGGGGCCGCTGTCGATCAGCAGCGTGCTACCCGTGCCGTTGGCCCAAGGCTGCTCGCGCAGCGCATCGGCGTCCAGACGGCGGACAAAACTCATGCGTAAGAAACGCGCCGTGTCTGGCAGGGGGTGTAGTAGGCGAAGACGTGATTGGAGTTGCCGTGGAAATCCATGTCCTCGATATGCTCGCCGCCCAGGCGCTCGGCGACACGGTCGGAGGCTTCGTTGCCGATGCGTACCAGGCTGATCACACGCTGCAGTCGCAGATGGTTCCAGGCGAAATCGAGAATCGTCTGTCCGGCTTCGGTCGCGTAACCATGGTGACGATGGTCGGGCTTGAGCATCCAGCCGAGCTCGGTGTCGGGCCAGCCCTCCGGGTGCATCAGGCCGGCGCGGCCGATGAACTCGTTCGTGCCTTTGAGTTCGATCGCCCACATGCCGAAGCCGCGCAGTTGCCAGTGACCAAGCAGCATCGCCAGCGAGCGCCAGGCGGTCGTGCGGTCGAGCGGCTCGCCATCGCCGAGCCAGCGCGTATTGGCCGGGTCGGCCAACATGGCGGCGTAGTCGTCGAAGTGGCGCTCAGTGAGTGCCGTGAGACGCAGACGCGGAGTTTCGAGGGTGGGTATATCGGACATCGCAGATCAACGAGAGTGGGCGGAGTCCAGCAGCGCACTAAGCGCCCGGGTGCTCGAGGACAAGCTTTCATGCCAGGACAAGCCGATGATTTTCTCACCAGTAGCCGTGTCGATAAAGTCTTCTTCCTGCCCCGGCGGCAGTAGATGGCGGTAGTCGACCGTTATTTCGGCACCGACAGGCAAATCCTTGAGAGCAAAGATAAAACCCAGGTGCCACAGGCCGGTAGGCGTAAAACTGTGGTTGATATAGCACTCGTCAGGCCAATCGGGCGACAAGGTATAGCGGTCCTCGAACCAGCGCGCCGCAGCATACATCTGGGCTTTCAGCTCGGGGTCGCTGTCCAGCTCGTCGTGGCGCCAGGTCCGATCGATCGTGTCGGGTGCGGTAATGATTCGCCCGGCGGCCACTTTTTCTTCTAGAAACAGTCCCTTGCCTGCGCCGCTTATGGTGGAGGCGGCAATGCTGTAACGCGGCAATATCATGGCGGCAGGGGTGGTTGAAGTGCGGCGAGTGTAATGCAACTGCACCGCTTCGCCAGCGGGGGAAGTCGGCCACTGCGTGGCCTGCAAATGGTCAATGGCCAATGGAGAAGGCAAAAAGCCGTGAATTACAGAGCGTGGCTTTTCTCCATTTACCCTTTACAGCGCCGAAGGCGCGGCTTCTCAGGCCGCGCAGTGGCCGACTTTACGGTTTCATTCCTTGGCCTTGGCGGATTTCGCTGTGGCCTTGCCTGCCGTCGCCGGGGCCGCGTCGGCCAGCCGTAGCGCGTCGCGGTTGCGCTCGACCAGGCTGGTGCTGATGCCCTTCACCTGAGCCAGCTCGTCCACGTTTTTGTAGGGGCCATGGGCCTCGCGTTGCGCGACGATCGCCTGCGCCTTGGTCAAGCCGATCCCGTCCAGCGAATCGGCAAGGGTTTGTGCATCGGCCGTGTTGATATTGACCGGGGTCGCGGCGTGGACGGGTTGAACGAACATGAGCGACGACAGCATCAATGGCGCGATGAATACGAGAAACGGACGGAACATGCGAAATCCTCTTGGTGGGTGTCTTCGCACTTTGGCTTTTTCGCTTAGGGGTTTCAGCCGGCCTAGCCGCCGTTGAGGCTCGTTCCTGGCGTCGAGCAGTTGTCGGCGAGGGCCGGCGTGGACGTCGTCGTTCAGCTTGGCGGTCGCGTTACAATGCATGCTTTTCCGCTTTCGAGGACCCGCCATGGATACCGCTCGCCTTTCCAGCTTTATCAGCGGATTGTGGGATGAGGAAATTGTTCCGCAGTTGGTGGAGTACATCCGTATTCCGAACAAGTCGCCGATGTTCGACAGCAAGTGGGTCGAGCACGGTTACATGGATGCGGCGGTCAAGCTGATGGAAACCTGGGCGCGCTCGAAGCTGTCGTCGCTGCCCGGTGCCACGCTGGAAGTCGTGCGACTGGAAGGGCGCACGCCGCTGATCTATATCGAAGTGCCGGGGCAGAACGACGACACCGTCGTGCTGTACGGCCATCTCGACAAGCAGCCGGAAATGACCGGTTGGGCTGAAGGCCTGGGACCGTGGACACCGGTGATCAAGGGCGACAAGCTCTACGGTCGTGGCGGCGCGGATGATGGTTATGCGATCTTCGGTTCGCTCGCTGCGCTGCTGGCGCTGCACGAACAAGGCATCCCGCATGCGCGTTGCGTGGTATTGATCGAGGCTTGCGAGGAATCGGGTAGCTACGACTTGCCGTACTACGTCGATCACCTGGCATCGCGCATCGGCAATCCTTCGTTGGTGGTATGCCTGGATTCCGGTTGCGGCAACTACGACCAGTTGTGGTTGACCACGTCACTGCGCGGCATGACCGGCGGCGAGTTGACCGTGCAGGTACTGGAAGAGGGCGTGCATTCGGGTGATGCGTCGGGCGTGGTTCCGTCGAGTTTCCGCATCCTGCGCGAACTGCTCAGCCGCCTGGAAGATCAGGAAACCGGAAAGATCAAGCCGCAGGAGTTGTACGTCGAGATCCCGGCTCAACGTATCGAACAAGCCAGGCGTTCGGCCGAAGTGCTGGGTACGGCGGTGTACGACAAGTTCCCGTTTGTCGAGGGCATGAAGCCGGTCACCGAAGATCTCACCGAGCTGGTACTCAACCGCACCTGGCGCCCGCAGTTGGCGGTGACCGGTGTCGATGGCATGCCACCGCTGGAAAGCGCCGGCAACGTGCTGCGTCCGAAAACCTCGGTAAAGCTCAGCTTGCGCGTACCGCCGACCTTGTCGGGTGCGAAGGCCGGCCAGTTCGTCAAGGCATTGCTCGAAAAAGATCCGCCCTACGGCGCGAAAGTCAGCTTCAAGCTGGAGAAGGACGGCAGTGGTTGGAATGCGCCGCAACTCTCGCCGTGGCTGGAAAAGGCGGTTGCCGATGCATCCGAGCACTACTTCGGTACGCCTGCCGCTTACATGGGCGAGGGTGGCAGCATTCCGTTCATGGGCATGCTGGGCGAGAAATTTCCGCAGGCGCAGTTCTTGATCACTGGCGTGCTGGGACCGCACTCGAACGCGCATGGGCCGAACGAGTTCCTGCACATTCCGACTGGCAAGAAGGTCAGCATGGTGGTGGCCGAAGTGGTGGCGCGTCATTTCGCGCAGCGCGCAGGCTGATGGCATGAAGCCGGCGGCGACACTGCTGCCGGCTTATCCTCGATAGCCATGTCCGATAACCAGCCCAACGATTTTTCCTATCTGGCCGTGAACTGGGCAGCCATGCGCGAGCGCGTCGATGCGGCGTGCGTGGCGGTGGGACGTGCTCCCTCCGAAGTGTCGATCCTGCCGGTCAGCAAGACCTTTCCCGCCGAGGCTGTACGTGCTGCCGTTGCGCTCGGACTGCACCGCTTCGGCGAAAACAAGGTGCAGGAGATTCGCGAGAAGGCCGGCCCCTTGAGCGATTGCGCCATCGACTGGGTGGTGATCGGGCATCTGCAGACCAACAAGGCCAAGGACGTGGCGCGGCTGGCGACCGAAGTGCAGTCGCTGGACCGATGGGAGCTGGCCGAGGCCCTACACAAGCGACTGCAGATCGAAGACCGCACGCTGGATGTGCTGATCCAGGTGAAAACCTCGCCGGAGGAAAGCAAGTCAGGGCTGGACCCTGCCGGGCTGCCGGCTTTTCTGGACGCGCTCGATGGCTTGCCGACGCTGCGCGTCAGCGGGCTGATGACGATGGCGGTGAACTCCGATGACTCGGATGCCGTACGTGCCTGCTTTCGCCAGCTACGCGACTTGCGGGATCAGGCCGTGGCCCGGGGCAGGGCATTGCCACGGCTATCCATGGGTATGAGTGGCGATTTCGCGCAGGCCATCGCCGAGGGGGCAACCGAGGTGCGCATCGGTACCGCCATTTTCGGGCGTAGGACTTAAGTTCTAGGCATCAATTGGCGTACTGGAGGTGCTATTTGGTTCACTTACTCCGTCTCCACGCCGCGATAACAATGGAAAGTTATCGAATTTCAATAAGTTGCTGACGAATTGGCCGCCATAAAGAGTTTTGAAACGATGGAGTTCAGTTAACCGGGATCGAACAAACGGGCTATGTCTCTTTGCTAACTTCACTCCCTTGTCACGGTCGCCAGCCATGCAGGCGGCCAATCTTTGAATAGCAACAGGGGAAAGTCCCGCATGCCGCTCAAGCGATTGTCCGTAGCTACCGCCCTGGCTGCCGCTTTCTTCATCTCCGCTCCGCTTCTCGCTCAAACCGCTCCTGAAGCTTCCGCAGACGCCTCCGCATCGCAATTCGCGACCGCCGCGCCGTTGCTGATGACCCAGTTGCCGGTGTTTGCTCCGGCCCCGGGCCTGGCCCAGTCGGTGGTGCCGAGCAATCTGACTGCCGAACTGCCGCTATCGGCCAACGATGCCAAGAGCAGCTCGGTCGACGAAATGGCCGACGCGGACGACGACGGCGAGCTGGACAACGCCAACGGCATGGATCTGCGTCACGCGCTGATCGGCCTGGCGATGAAGCTGCGTGACATCCGCTATGTGCGCGGCGGCCATGATCCGTCCACCGGCTTCGATTGCAGCGGCTTTGTTCGCTACGTGTTCGCCCATGCGGTCGGCCTGGAACTGCCCACCAACTCGGCATCCCAGTTTGTTGCCGGTCTTGCCGTGAAGCGCGCCGATATGCGCCCGGGCGACCTGGTGTTCTTCCGCACTGCCGGTCGTGGCGGCCGCGGTCGCATTTCCCACGTCGGTATCTATATCGACAACGGCCAATTCATTCATTCGCCTTCGCGTGGCAAGACCGTACGCGTGGACAATCTGCAGGAGGCCTACTGGGCCAAGCGTTTCGCCGGCGCCAAGCGTCCGGAAGGTATCTTGCAGAACGGCTGAAGTTTCAAGTTGTGTTCCACAGTTCAAAGCCGCCCTCCGGGCGGCTTTTTTTGTGCTCGGGCATCATTGTTCCGACAGTAACGGTGACTTTATTTGTAGGAATGACTTCAGGGAACCGCGAATAGCCTCAGTTTTAATTCTCGTCATCCCGGCGCAGGCCGGGACCCAGTGGGGTCAGTTTTCAGTTTTCGCGATAGAGCTAACTTTTACGGGCTCTCGCGATAACCGATTACAAAGCCACTGGGTTCCGGCCTACGCCGGAATGACGAATAGGAGGAGTTTCCTTCAGTCGTGAAGGTCGTGCATCGAGGCATGCCCTTGTCGCGACTGAAGTCGCTCCTACAAACTAGGTGGCCTTTCAACGCCCCGAGATCGTTGCCGGCCGCTTGAAGTCGCTATGCGGCTTCCACTGCGGGTAGCTGGTCTCCATCGAGAGCTTGTCGCCGACCGTATAGAGCATGCGCAGATCTTCTATCGCACCATGCATATCGAAGGTCTGCTCGCCGGCATCGGCGGTTCGCTGTGCCGACGAACTGGCGTAAAGCACAGGAATGCCCGCATTGGCGAAATTGATCTGATCGGAGCGGAAGAAAAAACCTCGCTCGGGCGCCTGATCGGGCGTCACGCTGCGGTGATGCATCTTTGCCGCCGCTTCCAGGTAATCATCGAGCTGCGACTGGCCGTAGCCGATCAGCGCAATGGTGCGGTCGGGGCCTGCGATCGGCAGCGTATCCAGGTTGATGGCAGCGACAGTTTGCTGCAGCGGAATCGGCGGGTGCTCGATATAAAAGCGCGAACCCAGCATGCCCGAATCGCCCATCGCGGTGGCGAGGAACAACACGCTGCGATGGGGCTTGGGTGCGCTGTGCACGAACGCTTCGGCAATTTCCAGCAAGCCGGCCATACCCGAGCTGCTGTCGACCATGCGGCGGATCGGATTGCCGTCGTGACTGATCTTGTCCCAATGCGCGGAATAGACGATCGCCTCGTTGGGCTGGCGCGTACCGGTCAGTCTGCCGACGATGTTGGACGTGTGCTTCTGCACGACATCGCTGTCAATGGTGATGCTGGCTTGCAGCTTCATCGGCATGGCTTTGAAACTGCGTTGCGAAGCTTGTTGACGCAGTGCTGCGAAATCCAGCCCGGCCTGGGCAAACAGGGCTTGCGCCGCCGCGGTGCTCAACCAGCCGGCGACGGGCAGGCGCGCCTCGCCCTCGCGTTGTGGCAGGCTGCGTTGCGGCCGCTTCCAGCCATTCTGGATGGCGCTCCAGGATGATCCGGTCGCCGCTTCGTCGTAAACGATAAAGGCTGCCTTGGCACCTTGCCTGGCGGCTTCTTCCAGCTTGTAGACCCACAGGCCGTAGTGGGTAAAGTTGCGGCCTTTGAAGAGGCTGGGGTCTTGGCCGCTCCAACCGGGATCGTTGCTGAGCACGATGACGGTCTTGCCGTGCACATCGATACCCGCGTAGTCGTTCCACTGTTGATCGGGTGCGTCGACGCCGTAGCCCACGAAGACCAGTGGCGATTGCGTCAATGCGACGTGCGCGAGGTTGGCCGGCGAGCTGGCAAGCATGTCGGCGCCGTAGGCAAGACGTGTCGTGCCGTTGGGGCCTTCGAGGCTCAGCTGCGTATCTTGCGGTGCGTGCAGGGACGCTTCGAGATAAGGCACGTCCTGCAGCCAGCTGCCGTTATTGCCCGGCTCCAGACCCATGCGCTGAAATTGCGCGACGACATAGTCGACGACCTGTTGATTGTCCTCGCCATGGCCGTTGCGTTCGGCGAGTGCACGAAGGTGTTGGGCGAAGTCGGGTGCGACGATACCCGGAGAGAACAGTGCCTCCGGCGATGACGTGGCAGCCTTCTCGTTGTTCGGATGATGATGGCAAGCGCAGACCAGCAATGCGGTCATGACTGCCACTGATAAACGGCGCATGCGCGCCTCTCCTCATTGTCCCCAACAGACAATGTAGCGAGGTCGGGATCGACTGGAAACGCGCAAGATAATGCGAATAACCGCATGTTTTCTCGCTGTATTTATCTTGCGATGCAGCAGAAAACAATGTGCACGTTATCGTGCATTACGCGCCTGGTTCGACCTGTACCGTCAGCATGTAGCCGACATGACGTACCGTGCGAATCAGCTGCGGTCGAGTGGAGTGGTTTTCCAGATGTCGACGTAGTCGGCTGATGCTCATGTCTATCGCGCGATCGCTCGGCAAGTAGTTCTTCTGAAAAATATGTTCGACCAGATACTCGCGGCTGACTTCGCAATTGGCGTGATCGAGCAAGGCGCACAACACCTGGTGATCGGTTCGGCCCAGAGCGATGGTCTGGCCTCGTGGCGAAATCAGTCGGGCCCGCCGCCGGTCGAGCTGCCATCCGTCGAAATTCAGCGGGCCGAGGTTGTCGGCCCCATCGTTCTGGGCCTGCATACGGCGCAGGAGCGCCCTGATCCTGGCCAACAACTGGCGCGGGTCGACGGGCTTGGCAACGTAGTCGTCCGCGCCTGTTTCCAGCGTCGTGATGCGTTCGGCAGGCGCATCGAGCGCTCCCAGCACGATCACCGCGGGGCGGCCGTGCGCTTGCAGGCGGCGGCACAGGGCGAGGCCGTCTTCGCCGGGGAGCGTCATGTCCAGCACGATCAAGGTGGGCTGCGAGTGGGCGATCAATTGCCACATGGCCGCGGCGTCCTGGGCCGTATCGACCTGGTAACCCGCCTGGACCAGGTGGTCGCTGAGCATCGAGCGGACGTCGGGATCATCGTCCACCACCAGGATGCGTTGCGGTTGGGTCATGAATTAAGCCCTGGATGGGAGGTAAAGATGGATGCGTGGCGTTGATGCCGCTTTCTCGCGCCAAGGTTCATGAACGGTGGTCGCCCCGCCAAAGCTGCGGCACGATGCCGCGACATGACGGGAAGGGCGGCAACCGTTAGTCTTGGCTGGCTGATTTGAATGGATTACCGCATGCCGCTGGACCTCCCTCCCGTTACCCGTAACCTGCTGATCGCCAATATCGCGGTCTATCTGCTGCAGCAGTTCATGGGGACGACTCTGTTGATCCATTTCGCGCTCTGGCCGCTGGGGCCGGACCGGATGGGTGATGACTTCCTGGTAGGTTTTCGCGCGTGGCAGCTGGTGAGTTACGCCTTCATGCATGGCGACACCCTGCACCTGCTGTTCAATATGCTCGCCCTGTTCATGTTCGGCGGCACGATCGAGCGCACTTTCGGGGGACGCGACTACACGATTTACTATTTCGTTTGCCTGATCGTCGCCGCACTGGCGCAGTTGATGGTCATGTACTGGTTTCCGAACGGCTTCTACCCGACGCTGGGTGCGAGTGGCGCGATCTTCGGATTGTTGCTGGCGTTCGGCATGATGTATCCGCATGAGAAAATCATGCTGTTTCTGTTGCCGATACCGATGCCAGCCTGGCTATTCGTCACGGGTTACGCAGTGGTCGAATTGTTTTTTGGCGTCACCGGCACACAATCGGGCGTGGCTCATTTCGCGCATCTGGGCGGCATGGTGGGCGGCTACGTGCTCATCCAGTACTGGCGCGGCAAATTACCGATCAAACCCAAGCGCCGTTTGATGCGCTGACCTCTGCTGGATTTTTCATGAGCAACCATCTTCAGCGCAGGCTGCGGCCGCGTCATATCGCCTTCATGGCCTTGGGCATGGCGATCGGCGCGGGCCTGTTCCTCGGTTCGGCCAGCGCCATCAACCTGGCCGGCCCCTCGGTCTTGTTCGCCTACATGATCGGCGGCGTGATGATCTTCATCATCATGCGCGCGCTGGGCGAGATGGCCGTGCACGATCCGGTGGCCGGTTCGTTCGGCACCTATGCGCATCGCTATCTGGGCCCATTTGCCGGCTATCTCACCGGCTGGAACTACTGGATCCTGATGGTCGGCGTAGGCATTGCCGAAAGCACGGCCGTGGGCATCTATATGAAGCCATGGTTTCCCGAGTTGCCGCAGTGGATCTGGGTATTGGGTTCGGTCGTCATGATCGGCGGCCTGAACCTGATGACGGTCAGGGTCTACGGTGAGCTCGAATTCTGGTTCACCGCGATCAAGGTCGTTACCGTGATCCTGATGATCGCCGGCGGCGCCACCATGATCTGGCTCGGCTGGGGTAATGGCGGCAAGCCAGTTGGCCTGGGGAATCTCTGGCAGCACGGCGGCTGGTTTCCGCATGGCATCACCGGCATGGTGCTGGCGCTACCCGTGGTGGTCTTCGCCTTCGGCGGTATCGAAACCATCGGCATGGCCGCGGCCGAAGCCGCCGAGCCGCAACGTACGATTCCACGCGCGGTCAATTCGGTGCTTTGGCGCATTCTGATTTTTTATATCGGCGCGCTGTTCGTGATCATGGCGCTGTATCCGTGGGATCAACTGGGCACCACCGGCAGTCCGTTCGTTACCACGTTCGCGAAACTGGGCATCCCACAAGCCGCCGGCCTGATCAATTTCGTCGTGATCACCGCCGCCCTGTCAGGCTTCAACAGCACCACATTCAGCGCCAGCCGCATGCTGCAAAGCCTGTCGAGCAAGCGTCAGGCGCCGCAATGGCTGGCGCACGTAGGCGACCATGGCGTACCGGTGCGCAGCATCCTGGTGACGCTGGTCTGCCTGATCCTTGGCGTGCTGCTCAATTTCCTGCTGCCCGAACGCATCTTCGCCATGATGATGTCGATCCTCGCGTTCAACACCGTATGGACCTGGTCGATGGTGCTGATCGCGCATTTCAGCTTTCGGCGCAAGCAAGTCACACCCACCGCATTTCCGTTGCGTCTGTGGCCATTGAGCAGCGTGGTATGCCTGGCCTTCTTCGCCTTCGTGGTGTTCATGCTCGGCTACAGTCCCGATACGCGTGTTGCGTTGTATGTGGGCGTCGCGTGGGTGTTGTTGCTCTCGGTGGCTTATGTGGGGTTAGGCGTGAAGAAGCGGATGACGATGGAGCAGTAACAGCGCGCGAGCTTTAAGTCCTCAGCGGCACGACGCCTCGCGCACAGATTCGGCGTACCTCAGAAGCGCCAGAAGTGTCCCCTGACGGTTCGAGTAGGCGGCACGAACGGTTTTATTTCTCAATGCTGCTCAGAGCTCTGGCTCTAAAGGCCATTCTCTCTTTGGTTACTTTCTCTTTGGGCCGGCGGTTTCAACCGGTCGATGCAAC